>ENA-UOOK01000030-UOOK01000030.1-fermentation-metagenome-genome-assembly--contig:-NODE-30-length-136930-cov-62.513702_pt1 | contig 136930 bp, 123 predicted proteins | sample MGYA00245777_ERZ724023 | MGnify/ENA primary metagenome ERZ724023 (study PRJEB28704, sample SAMN03018312) | fermentation metagenome | biome: anthropogenic terrestrial biome; feature: soil... | reverse complement strand
TATGAAACCTATAGATGAAATGTTAAATATAGCTAAAAAAGACAAATTTAACATGGTTGAAGTATTAACAGAAGGATTATATAGTCCAGAATACTTATTAAAAAACAAAAAAATGTTAGAACCATTTAAATCATATGATTTTGATTATTACTTACATGCACCTACAGTAGATTTAAACTTAGCTAGTATCAATCGAGGAATAAGAAAAGAATCCATAAGACAAACATTAAGAACTTTGGATTTGGCAAACGAAATAGGAGCAAAAGCCATAACAATTCATCCAGGGCAAATAGGAAGAATAGAAGACAGAATTAGAAAAATGGCTTTAAAATTAACAACAGCCTCTATAAAAGAATGTGTAGAGTATGCAGAAGGGATGGAAACAAAAGTATCGGTTGAAAATATGCCAGGAAAACCAAAATTTTTATGCACAAAACCTGAAGAATTAACAAAAATAGTAGAAGAAACAAATTGCTCAGTTACAATAGATTTAGGACATGCTAATACATGTGAAAACACCCCAGAATTTTTAGAAATACCTAACAGAGCATACTGCCACTTAAGTGATAATAATGGGATTAAAGATCAACATACCATATTAGGAAAAGGCACATTAGATTTAAACCTATTAAAACAAGTACAAAATGGTATATTAGAACTAAATAATTATCAAAAAGTTTTAGAAAGTAAAAAAGTATTAGAAAAAATAATAAATTAAAAATCAATGTTTAAAACTTCAGAAATATTATGAATAACATGATCGGCATGATCAAACATTTTAGGAGAAACTTCTTCTTTTTGTTCTAAAGTTAAAACAGAAATATTAGCTTTATTAAAAGCTAAAATATCATTTGGTCCATCCCCCACCATCATAACTTTAAAACCTTGATTTTGTAAATTAGACACAATTTCACATTTATTTTTAGAATCAGCTGTAGGAAAAGCATTACTCTCATCAATTTGAATTATGTTTGCTAACTTTTTAATAGCTCCAGAACGGTCACCAGATGCTATATAAACATTAACCCCATTTTTTTTAAGTTCATTTACTGTAAAAAGAACTTTAGGAAATAGTTTTCCTGCAGAAGTAATAGTATAAGCAACTTTTTGACTATTAAGATCCAATATAATAGCTGAGCCATTACATAAATGCATATTCTTAACTTTACCTCTCAAAACATCAAATGCATCAGATATATCCCGTATTATAGAAGAATCATTTTTTAATATACTCAAAACATCTTCTTTACTAACATAATAATTTGAATAACTAACATCGAATTCAATATCATATTTTTTAATCAAATCATAAATTTTAATATTTGAATCCATTTTTGTTAAACATGAAGAATCAAATTGAAGAATTACCAAAGCTGCGTCACCAATATTATCTATTAATTGAAGAGAATTAACATTAGTAAAGATTTCTCCAGTAGACAAATTTTTAATTGCTCTATACCTTTCAAGTAAAGTCCCAGAATTATCAAAAACAACTGCTTTATCACTCATAAAATCACAATAAAAATAATATATTTAATATATTATCTTAAATATTAAAAAAACTTTTTATTATAAAATATTTTACTTAAATTATTTAAACAAAAAAAACAAATCTAATTATTATTAATTAAGTATAAAAAAAATATTATAAAAATTTAACATTAATTATCAAAATTATTAAATTAGGTGTTTTAATGAATATTATTGAAAAATTAAATTCCATCAAAAAGCAAGAGTTAACTGCACAAGAAAACTTAGAAAATTATTTAAAAATTATAGATGAAAAAAATAATGAAATAAACGCTTTCATATATATAAACAAAGAAGATGCTTTAAATAAAGCTAAAGAAATAGATGAAAAAATAGATAATGGTAAAAAAGTAGGTTCTTTAGCTGGTTTAGTATTCGGTATAAAAGCAAATATTAATGTTGAAGACAAAATTATATCTGCAGCATCAAAAACACTGGATAATTATATAGGAAGCTATGATGCGACTGTTATTAAAAAAATTAAAGAAGCTGATGGGATAATTATTGGAATAACAAATATGGACGAATTTGCTGCTGGTAGTTCAACTGAAACATCTATGTATGGAACAACAAATAACCCTGCAGCACTAGGTAGAATTCCAGGAGGATCAAGTGGGGGAAGTGCAGCAGCAGTTTCAGCGAATATGTGTGATATATCAATTGGTTCAGACACTGGAGGTTCTATAAGAAATCCTGCATCACATTGTGGAGTCATTGGTTTTAAACCAACTTATGGAGCTGTTTCTAGACAAGGATTATTAGATTTAGCTATGAGTTTAGATCAAATAGGTCCTATGTCTAACGATATAACTGGTATAGCTTTAGCATTAGATACAATAATTTCATATGACCCCTCTGAATGTACAACTTTAAAGTGGGATTCACCAAATTTTACTGAAATAGCTACAAATCAAAAAGGAAACAAACCATTAGAAGGTATGAAAATAGCTAAATGTAAACAATTTAGTGACATTACAGATGCTGAAATTAATAAAATAATAGATGAATCAATAGGTAAATTAGAAGAATTAGGTGCTGAAATTATAGAAATTAACTTTAATTATATAGATTTATGTTTACCTACATATTACCTAATTAATTATGTGGAATTTTTCTCTGCAACTAGAAAATATGATGGTAGAAAATATGGACATAGGATAGAAGAAGTATGTGGAGACGAAGTTTTAAGAAGAATTAAAATGGGATCTTACATATCACAAAAAGAATTTAGTGGAAAATATTATAAAAAAGCATTACAATCAAGATCACTTATTAGAAATAATATTAACGAAATATTAGAAGATGTTGATTTAATAGTTGGTCCTACTGTTCCTAAATTACCACATAAGATTGGAGAAAAATTAACACCAATGGAAATGTATGCTTATGATACTTTAACTGTAATAGCTAATTTAGCAGGTATTCCTGCAGGAAGTATTAAAGCTGGGGAAGTTGAAGGTATTCCTGTAGGTTTACAATTACAAGCCAAACCATTAGATGATGGTAAAATTATTAAAGTAATGGCTGCTTTAGAAAATAATTAAATATTTAATATATCTCTTTTTTTTAATTTTTATTAGAATTTGATAAAATTGAATTTATAATCAAAAAAAAAGGATGCTTAGATTATAAATTAAATGAATTTTATTATTAAAAACACATTTTTAATCAAATATTCCATATAATAAAAAACTATTTTTATTTACATAAACTATTTTAAACACTTATAATATATTACAAAATATTATTTCTTTAATTCTTATTAGGATTTGATAAAGTTGAAAATTGGATTAACATATTTAAAAGGAACTGTACCTGGATTTGAAGATTTTGGTAATTTACCTACAAATTTAATAAAATCAAATGGTTTAATAAATGGGTTACCTATACATAAAGAATTAGATGCTTTAATTATACCTGGAGGAACATTAATTGAATCAAATTCATTAAATGATAATATATTTAAAGAAATTAAATTAATGGCAAAAGAAGGAAAACCAATTATTGGAATTTGTGCAGGATATCAAATTTTAGGTAATCAAATTGATATCGGTCGGAATTCACCAAGTCCCATAATAAAAAAAGGATTAGGATTAATAGATGTGGAATTTTCACCTTTAATCAGTAATGATAGAGTAACAGCTGAAGTTGTATCAAAATCTTATCTCACAGACAATATTGAAGAAGATATAACAGGTTTTCATTGCCATACATATGGTTTAGTAAAAGGTAATGCAAAAACCTTATTTTATTCACCAATTAAACGGATGAATTATGGAGATGTAGAAAATAAAATAATTTCTGGATCATTAAATGATGATGGAAATGTGATTGGAACTATGCTTCATAATTTATTAGATGAAAATCCAGAACTTGTAAAAAATTTTTTAAAATTTATAGGAGCAAATGAGAATGATATTAAAAACATTTACTCTAAAAACAAGGAATTAAAAGTTAAACTAAATAAAGAAATAGGTATTGAATCCGGTATAACAATTAAACAATTACCTAATAATGATATTAATAATCCCTTTAACGAATTTAAAAAAATAAAAGGAGATATGCCTTTATGTATTTGTATTGGGAGTATAGGGTCTGATTCAGGGAAAACATTTATAACAACAGGATTAGCAGGAGCTTTAAGACATCAAGGATTGAACGTTGGTATATTAAAAGTAGGGCCAGATGTGAGAGATACTGTAACTTCATTATATTTAACAAAAGGAAAGATGGAAGAGTATGCTTCTATTAAAATAGGACATTTAGGTTGGGTAGATATTAAAGAAACACTAAACAAATTAAAAGAATCCCAATACGATATTGTCCTAATTGAAGGAGTTATGAGCGTATTTACTGGATTTTTAAATAAAAAAACTCCATATTCTGCAGCTGAAATTTGTGCATCTTCTAACATTCCAATGTTATTAATATCTGGTGTTAATAAAGAAGGGATAGAATCTGCTGCGGTTAACTTAATTTCACACACCAAAATGCTTAATAAAATAGGGATTGATGTTAAAGGAATATTATTTAATAAAGTTTATGATATGGATATATTTAATGAAGTAAGTTCTTATGTGCAGAAAGAAACGGGTATTAATGATATATTATCTATTCCTAAAGTAAAATTAGAAAAAAGAGGAGGAACTCCAGAAATAGAAATAAGATATGATTTATTTGGTAAATTAGCATTAGAAGTTATTGAAGAACATATTAATATTCAAAAAATAGCTAAAATGGGAAATAAACCATTATTTAATAAATATTTAACTTTTAAAGAAAATAAAAGTTTTTTTTAAATATTTATATATAATTTAACAATATCATTATCTTTTAATTTTAATTTTTTTCTTAAATTATTTTTAGAAATAAATTCTAAATAGTTTTCTTCATGTGTAGTTTTATCTGGGAAAACTATAGCCCCATTTTCAGTGTCATTTAATCTTGATTTTATATATTTTACACCACCAAAACCCTCATCAGGTTTGATAGTATTATTACAATTATTTTTTATAGAATTAATCTCTTTTAATTTATCTTCAGGTATGATTATATTTAAAGTCCCTGGAAAAGGTATAAAACCACATTTTTCTTGAAATTTTAATTTATAAAATTCTTGTCCTAAAAAGTATGCACCTTTTCCATAACCTGTTGTTACTATTCCTTCAATTTCCATTATTTGCCTCAATTATTATAAAAATTAAAAATTTTAATAATTTTTTATTATTTTAAATTTATAATCTTTATTTAATAAATTTATTTATTAAAGATAAAAATTTATTTAAGTAATAAAAACATATTTGTAAAATAATAAGTTCTCAGGGCGGAGTGAAATTCTCCACCGGTGGTTATTCAAGAAAAATTTGATAAGTCCACGAGCATTGCAATTAAATTGTAAATGTTGATTTGGTGAAAATCCAAAACCGACAGTTAAAGTCTGGATGGAAGAGAATTGGAAAAATACATATATAATTTAAAGTATTTAATCTTTTTTTAAGCCCTGGTTCATGTATAAAAGAAACTATTTAGGAGACATTACTATGAATCATGAAGAAATGTTAAAAGGTACAGCTAAAGAACGTGTAGAAATAGCACTAAAATCTGTAAGAGATGGAAATGGAATCATCATAACCGATGATGAAAATCGTGAAAATGAAGGAGATATGATCTTTTCAGCTGAAAAATTAACTAATGAACAAATGGCACTTTTAATCCGTGAAGGAAGTGGTATAGTTTGTTTATGTTTAAAACCTGAAAAAGCAGACTCTCTAAATCTTCCATTAATGGTTGATAATAATACAAGTACTTATGGAACTGCTTTTACAATCACAATTGAAGCAGCTGAAGGAGTCACCACAGGAGTATCTGCTGCAGACAGAGTAAGAACTATTAAAGCAGCTTCAAAAGATAATGCTAAACCTGAAGATTTAAATCATCCCGGCCATGTATTTCCTTTAAGAGCAAAAGCAGGTGGCGTACTAGAAAGAGATGGACACACAGAAGCTAGTGTAGATATAATGAGCATGGCAGGATTAAAACCAATAGGTGTACTTTGTGAAATAACAAATGAAGATGGTACTATGGCTAGAATGCCTAGAATAATTGAATTTTCAAAGGAAAAAAACTTACCTATTGTCACAATTCAAGACATTATAAAATATAAAAAAAACAATTCATAAGCATTAAAAATAATTTTATATTATAAATAAATGTGGAATGATTTTATGAAAAGTGAAATTTATCAAACTGATGTATTAATAATTGGTTCTGGAGGTGCAGGTTGCAGAGCCGCTATAGAAGTAGCTAAAAATGGATATAAACCTGTAATTGTTTCTAAAGGTTTATCATTTAGATCTGGATGTACTGGTATGGCAGAAGGAGGATATAATGCTGCAATTGGTGCTGTGAATCCTGAAGATAATAAAAAAATCCACTTTAAAGATACATTAAAAGGTGGAAGTTATTTAAATGATAAACATCTAGTTAAAACATTAGTTGATGAATCACCTGATCGATTAAAAGATTTAGAAGAATATGGAGCATTATTTGATAGACAAGAAAATGGAAAACTAAATCAAAGACCTTTTGGAGGTCAAACTTTTAAAAGAACAATATATGAAAGTGATCGTACAGGCCATGAAATTATAACCTCATTAAAAGAAGAAATCATTAAAAGAAATATTGAAACACTTGATGAAATAATGATTACTTCTTTAATATTAAGTAAAAAAAATCCAAATTTTCCAAAAGTAATAGGAGCAGTTGGAATAAAATTAAAGGACTCTTCAACAATATTTTTCCAAACAAAATCTGTAATAATTGCATGTGGTGGAGCAGGACAATTATATCCAGTGACATCAAATACAATACAAAAAAATGGAGATGGGTATGTATTAGCATTTAATGCTGGAGCAGAAGTTATAGATATGGAAGAAGTTCAATTTCACCCAACAGGAATGATTTATCCAAAATCAAAAGCAGGAGTTCTTGTAACTGAAGCAGTAAGAGGCGAAGGTGGAATTTTATTAAATAAAAATAATGAAAGATTTATGGAAAATTATGATCCAAGAAAAGAATTAGCAACACGTGATGTTGTTGCAAGATCCATTTATAATGAAATAAGAGAGGGAAGAGGAACAAAAAGAAATGGTGTATACTTAGACATTAGCCATTTACCTGATGAAGTTATAGATAAAAAATTAAAAACCATGGTTGAACAATTTGAAGATGTTGGAGTAAATATTAAAAAAGAAAAAATGGAAGTGGCTCCAACAGCCCATCATTTCATGGGTGGAGTGAAAATAAATGATAAATGTGAAACCAATATTAAAAACTTATTTGCAGCTGGAGAAGCTAGTGGTGGTGTTCATGGTGCAAATAGGTTAGGTGGAAATGCTTTAGCAGAAACACAAGTATTTGGTGCACGTTCTGGTATTTCAGCATCTGAATGTTGTGAAAATACAGAATTTGAAATAAATAAAAAAATGATTGAAAATGAAGAATCACGTATTAATGGATTAATCAAAAAAGGAAAATATGATCCATTGAAATTGAAAAATGCATTAAAAAATATAATGTGGGAAGATGTTTCAATAATTCGTAATGAAAAAGGATTAAACAGAGCATTGAAAAATATATTAAAAATAAAAGAAGAAACAGAAGATTTAAATATTTCAAACGACTCACAATATAATAAAAAACTTATTGATGGTTTAGAACTAATAAATATGGTTGATGTAGCTATACTTGTTGTTAAATCTGCCATAATCAGACGAGAAAGTAGAGGTGCTCATTTTAGAGAAGATTTTCCTGAGACAACAGATGAATGGAAAAAAAGTATTGTTATGAGCCAATATAACATTAAATTTATACCAAGATAAAAAAAATTATTGTTAAAAAGTGTAAAGTTTATATACTATTTACAATAAATAAAATATTGCTATATATAAAATAATATTATGTATAGTACTTTTTTTAAAAAATGGTGAAAAAAATGGTGGATTAGGTTCGGGAAAATATGTTATTGTATTGGTGGTGCAATAACATATGAACCTAATATTTAAAATAACTAATTTTGAGATTATATACAAATTTTACATCTTGTTTTTAAATATAAAATAGTCTAATTAAACAAAATTTAGTAAAAATATAAAAAAAGAGAATAAATTATAAATTTTTCATTTCTAAAATAGCTTCATTAGCTAAACTCTTAACTTTATCTTCATTTAAACATAGAATCTTTTTATCTTCCATTAAAATCTGACCATTACAGATAGTGGTTAAAACATCAGATCCATTTGCTGAATAAACTAAATTAGAACTTGATATTTTACTAGCTGGAGTCATATTAATAGATTTTTTATCTAATAAAATTAAATCAGCTTTTTTACCAACTTCAATTGAACCAATATCTTTATCTAAACTTAAAGCTTTTGCACCATTAATTGTAGCCATGCTAAAAACTTGATTAGAAGGTAATACTTCGGGATTTAAATCATTTACTTTTTGAAGTAAAGAAGCAAACTTCATTTCTTCAAATAAATCAAGATTATTATTAGATGCAACACCATCAGTTCCAATTGAAACATTGACCCCCTTATTTAATAATTTTGAAACAGGAGCAATACCAGAAGCTAATTTCATATTACTACAAGGATTATGAGAAACTTGTACATCTTTTTGTTTTAAAATATCAATTTCATTATCAGATAACCACACACAATGAGCCGCTAAAACATCAGAACTTAAAAAATTTAAACTATTTAAATATTCAAAAGGTCTCATCCCAGTAGAATCAACAACATCTTTTATTTCTTTTTGAGTTTCATTCATATGAATATGAATTCCCACATTGTATTTATTTGCTTCTTCTCTAACTCTTTCTAAAAGCTCTTTAGAACATGTTACAGGTGAATGAGGACCAAACCTACAGGTTATTCTACCATTAGCAGAATTATTAAAATCCTTAATTAAATCAATATTTTCCTTAAATTCATGCTCTCTTTTTTCTTCATCACCAAAATCGATCATACCATAAGATAAAACTCCCCTAATACCTGCTTTATCAATAGCTTGAGCAACACTACCCATGTAAAAATACATATCATTGAAAGTTGTTGTTCCAGATTTAATCATTTCAACAGCAGCTAAAAGAGCACCAATATAACAATAATTAGAATTTAAATGAGATTCCATCGGCCAAATATGATCATTTAACCAAGTATTTAATTCTAAATCATCAGCTAAACCTCTAAATAAGTTCATTGAAATATGATTATGAGTATTAACAAGCCCAGGCATTAAAATTTTACCTTTACCATCAATCACTTTATCGACACTTTCATTAATATTATTACCAATTTTAGCAATTTTATCATTTTCTATTAAAACAGAACCTTGAAATTCTTTTACATTTCCCAAATCAGGATTTAAAATTGTTATATCTTTAATTAATATAGTTTTTGTTTCCATTAAATTTACCACACTTTTTTTTAATTATATAATTATGTATATAAATTCTTATTATAAAAATATTAAATCTATAAAAATTTATTTATACAATATTAAAGAAAATTAAAAATAATAAAGAAAACTAGGTAGGAGAAAAATCTAAATATGAAACTAATAATTGCAGTACCATCTAAAGGTAGAATTAGTAATCCTTCAGTAGAAATGATTGAACAAGCTGGTTTGGGATTAAAAGATTCATCAAATAGAAAATTATTTTCATCAACATATAATGAAAATATTGACATAATGTTTGCAAGAGCAGCAGATATACCAGAATTTGTTGCTGAAGGAATTGTAGATATGGGTATAACAGGGTTAGATTTAATAAAGGAAAGCAACGCCAATGTAGAAATATTAACTGACTTAAATTTCGGACAAACTAGCCTTGTTTTAGCATCACCAGAAAATTCAAAAATAAAAAGTGAAAAAGACTTAAAAGATGGAATGGCGATTGCAACTGAATTTCCAAATTTAACTAAAAAATATTTAGATTCTAAAAATCTAAAAAAAATTAAAATAGTTAAATTAACAGGATCAACCGAAATCGCACCATTTATCGGTATAGCTGATGCAATAACAGATTTAACTAGTACAGGAACTACTTTAACTATGAATCATTTAAAAATTGTAGATACATTACTTAAAAGTTCTATTAAATTAATAACTAATAAAGATATTTACACTAATGATAAAAACAAAAAAATCTTGATAGATGAAGTAAAAACTAGTATTTGTGGAGTAATCAATGCAAAACAGAAAAAATTAATTATGATGAATGTTGCTAGTGCTGACTTAAATAATGTTAAAGATGTTATGCCTGCTATGACTGGACCAACAATATCAGAAGTTTTATCTAAAATAGATACTGTTGCTGTTCAAGCTGTTGTTGATGAAGATGAAGTATTTGAATTAATTAATAAACTTAGAAAAGCAGGAGCTCATGACATATTAGTTGTACCTATAGAAAGAATTATTTAAATTAAACAGGTAAATATAATGAAATTTTTAAAATTCATATCAGAAAATAAAATAAAAAATGGATATTATGATGGTGAAAAAGTAATAGAAATTGAAAAGGATATTTTAGAATATGATGATGTGAAAATTGATAATTTAAAAAACGAATTAATTAAAAGTTATAATCTTAATGATATTAAAATTATAAACCCTGTTAATCCAACTAAAATAGTTTGTGTAGGGTTAAATTATAAAGATCATGCAAAAGAAATGAATTTAGATTTACCTTTAGAACCTAAAATTTTTATAAAACCTTCAACATGTGTAATAGGAAATAATGATAAAATAATTTATCCAAAAACTTCGAATAGAGTAGATTATGAAGGCGAATTAGCTATCATTATAGGTAAAAAAGCAAAAAATGTGACTCAAGATATTGCTAATAAATATATTTTTGGATATAGTATAATAAATGATGTAACTGCACGTGATTTAACTATTAAAGACGAACAATGGACAAGAGGTAAAAGTTTTGATAGTTTTGCTCCTATAGGTCCTTTTGTTCAAACCGAAATGAATCCTTTAAATCAAAATATTAAAGTATATTTAAATGACACTATAAAACAAGATTCAAATACTAAAAATATGATTTTTTCACCATATAAGCTTCTAGAATATATATCAAATATTATGACTTTATATCCAGGTGATGTTATAGCAACAGGGACTCCTTCAGGTGTAGGGCCAATGAATAAAAATGATATAATTAAAATATCAATTGAAGATATTGGAATTTTAACAAATGAATTAAAAGAGGATTAAATATGAAAACAGCTATAATTTATGGAACAACATATGGTACAACACATAAAGTAGCTAAAATTTTAGTTAAAGGTATTAAAGGAGAATGTGTTACAATACCTATAAATAAAGCAAAATCCGAATGTTTACAAAAATATGATTTTATTATAATAGGTGGATCTATACACAAAGGAAGAATTCAAAGCCAAATAAAACAATATACTTCAAGAAACATTAAAACATTATTAGGTAAAAATATTGGTTTATTTATTTTAGCTAATAATGATAAAGAAATCGACAAATATTTCAGAGATTCTTTTACTAAAGGATTAGTGGATTCAACTGTAACAACTGGATTTTTTGGTAATGAAATTCATCCTGAAAAAGGTAATTTAATAACTAAAAAAATAATGATTAATGAAATTGAAAATTATTTAAAAAATGATGAAGAATTACCATCACTGAAATTTGATCAAATACAAGATTTTATGAATGAGATAAATAAATTAAAAATAAGATGAAATAAGAAATTTAAAGGAGAATGATTAAAATTTTTCGTCTAAAAAATGTGATATCAATTAAAGATTTTGAAAAAGAGGATATTAATTATATATTAAATGAAGCCAATAAACTCGAAAATATTGCAAAATCTAAAGATAAGTCTGAAGCATTATCTGGGAAAATTCTTGGAATGATGTTTTTTGAGCCATCTACTCGAACTAGATTATCATTTGAAACCGCAATGAAAAGATTAGGTGGAAATTGTGTTGGTTTTCAAAATAGTAATACTAGTTCAGTTGTTAAAGGAGAAAGTTTAGCTGATACAGCTAAAATGTTAGAAGGTTATTCAGATGCTTTAGTAATTAGGCATGATTTAGAAGGAGTATCACGATTTATCTCAGAAATAGTTGATGTTCCAGTTGTAAATGCTGGAGATGGTGCTGGTCAACATCCTACACAAACTTTATTAGATTTATATACTATGAAAAAAGAATTTGGTGAAATTGAAGGATTAAAAGTAGCTTTAATTGGAGATTTAAAATATGGACGAACTGTTCATTCATTAGTTTATGCTTTAGCATTATATGGTGTTGAAATGACTTTTGTGTCACCTGAAGAATTAAAAATGCCTAAAGATGTAATACATGATTTAAAAAAGAATAATATTAGAATTAAAGAAACTAATAACATTAAAGATGTAATTAATGATGTTGATGTATTATATGTAACCAGAATACAAAAAGAAAGATTCCCTGATATTGAAGATTATTTAAAAATAAAAGGTGCATATTTAATTGATAAAAAATTAGTAGAAAACAAAAATTTAATAGTAATGCATCCATTGCCTCGTATAGATGAAATTTCAACAGATATAGATAATACTAAATATAATAAATATTTTGAACAAGCATATAATGCAATTCCTGTTAGAATGGCAATTTTAAAAAATATAATTCAAAATAATGTAAAAAAATAATGTAAAAATTATAAAGAATATAAAGTACTTTCTAATAAATCTGTATCACATTGTAATGAAATTATATTAGTTCTCCCTTTACCTCTACCTCTAGATATAGTATTAGTTGAAATAATTCCAAGCATTTCTAATTCATTAATAAAATCAAAAATTCTTCTATAAGTTACAGAATCTCCTTTAGAAACCAATTTATATGCATCATATAACTTACCGGAAGTTATTTCTTTATTTTCTTTTGTTAAATTTAAAAGAGCTTCAAGAACTCTTTGTTGTTGAGTAGGAAGAGTAATTATTATATCTGTGATTTTATTATGTTCTATCCGATCTTTAGCTTCTCGAACAAAATTACCATGAATTATTTCTGAATCTTTTTCATCAGCTAATTCACCTGCAGTTCTAAGAAGATCTAAAGCATACCTAGCATCCCCTTCTTCTTTAGCAGCCATAGCAGAACATAAAGGAATAACATCATCATCTAAAACTCCTTTATCAAAAGACAATCTAGATCTTTCTTGTAAAATATCGGATAATTGTTCAGCATTATAAGGAGGGAATACAATTTCTCGATCTCTTAAACTACTCATAACTCTAGGTTTTATAAATTTTTTAAAATCTAAATAATTACTAATTGATAAAACTGAAACATTTTCAGTTCTTGTTAATGTATAAAGTATTCCATCTCCATCTTTTTGAAGTAAAATATCAATTTCATCAAGAATGACAATAAGAATAAGTTTTTTACCAAAAGCATTAGTTTTAAAAATATCTCTAAAAGTATTAATTACTTCTGCTTTAGTCCATCCTCTATGAGGAACATCTCTACCTAATTGTTGACATAAATGAGCAATGACTTGATATTCAGTTGTATAATCTGTGCAACGAATATATTCTACTTTTACAAAAATACTTTTATTTTTAGCTGCTTCTTTCAATTGTTCTTTTGCGAATTTAGCAGCTGCTGTTTTTCCGGTTCCAGTTTTTCCATAAATAGTTATATCAGATGGTGCTACATTATTTAAAGCTTCAACCCAATATTTAGCTATGGATGTAATTTGTTCTTTTCTGTGTGGTAAGTGTTCAGGTAAAAACCTATGATCTAAAGGTTTTATGTCTTTAAAAACAGAATCTTCACCTTCTAAATTATCAAAAATATTTGTCATTAAATCGCCATAAAAAAATTAATTAATTAAAAATTATTTAATAAGAATAATTTCAAGTGTAAAACTTATAAATTAATTTTTGTTATGATTATATTTAAATTTTATGTTAAAGTACAAGTGTAAATAATCAAAATTTAATAAAATTATAATATTTAAAAATGAATATTAATAATAAGCAAATTAAATTAATGTTTTAGGTAAAATCAATCTTTAAATAAGGTTATATTAAATTAAAATAATTTTTATTTAAATGAATGTTAAAAAAAATAAATGAAAATAATTTTTATATAGTTAAATTTCAAGTGTAATATTATGTATAAATAGATATAACAGGCAAATAGCTAAAAAATAAAAAATTTTCAATAAGGGATTTAAAATCAAAAATAAGGATTTATATTAAATTAATTTTTTTAAAAAATTAATATTAAAGTGAGAGAGGTGTATTTCAAGTGAAAAATAAAAATTTGAAAAAGCGAAATATAAAGACATATATTTCAAGTGTAAAATAAATTTTAAAAAAGGTTTAATAATTCATAATTTTACAAAAGAAGTAATAAAATTAGTAATTTTGTGAAATATTACTAACAAAACAGAGAGGTAAATTTCATGAATTTTTCAGATGAAATGTATCTCTTCATCTTTAATAAACACAATTTTCTCTTTCACTTGAAGAGTACGTCTCTCTCTTAAAAACAAAAAAATTAATAAATTATATATAATTATTATTATTAATATTATTATTATAATTATTATTTTTATTATTATTATTATTTATATTAGATTTAGAGCTATATTCACCAAATACTTTATTTAATTTCCAAATACATTGTAATTTACCCTTAAAAACTTTTTTAATACATAAAATTAAATTATTTTTATTTAAATTATCTTCATATATTTCATCTGTAATAACAAATCGTTGTAAAACATCATTAGGATGTTCTAATTCAAAATCCAATAAAAATTGATTTAAAGTTAATTTAATATCCCAAATAAAATTTCTCTTTCTTTCACTTGAAGCATTACTCATTACTTCAATTTGACTAGGATCAATTTCAGTTGCACAACCAATAAGTAACATATCTTCTTTACCTAATGGTTGAATCAAATCCATAATATGATTTTCAGGATAATTAATTATAAAATGAAAATTAGATTTATCATCAGAAATTTCATTTTTAAATATTCCTTCATCAACTAACCATTTTTGAACAATATTTTTATCTATCATAATTTAACTTCCTATTATATTAATAAATAAATTAATATATAATTTATAAATAATATAAAAATAATGTTTAATGAAATTATAAACTTCATATTTAACAATTATAATATATACTTAATTTTTTTATTAATTTTAAGCATATTAATTGATTTAATCATTGAAGAGGTACCATCTAAATATCATTTTGTTGTTTTAATTGGGAAAATAATAGAATATTTTAAAAATAATTTTATTAATATAAAAAATAGATCTTCTGGAGTTTTATTAACATTTTTTTCATTAATATCAATATCAATAATTTTGATAATAATATATAGTATTAATATATTTTTATCAACTTTTTTAGCTACTTTCTTAACAATATTTTGTAATAAATTTATAAATAATTTATTTGCATTGAATTTTTGGATTATAATAAATTATGTAATATTTGGAATTTTAACATCAATATTTTTATCCCAATTTTTCTCAATAAAAATGTTAATAAATTCATCATTAAAAATTAAGAAAGATTTAAAAGATAATATCAAAACAGCTAGAAAGTCAATTTCAATGTTTGTGAGTAGGGATACATCTAATCTAAATGAACAATATATAATATCTGCTTCAATTGAATCAATGACTGAAAATATTACAGATTCATATGTTTCATCTATATTCTACTATTTCCTATTTAGTTTGATTGGAATATTTTTTGGATTAAATTATTATTATATAATTTTTTTAGCTATTTTAGGTGCAAATATTCATAGAGTCATTAATACATTAGACGCAATGGTTGGATATAAAACAACAATTTTAGCTAATATAGGGTGGTTTCCAGCACACTTAGATGATATCTTAAATTATATTCCGTCACGTTTTGCGGGAATAATGGTTGTTTTATCTGCATATATTCTAAAATTAAATGGTAAAAATAGTTTTAAAATTTTTAAAAGAGATTCAAAAAAAACTCCAAGTCCTAATTCAGGTTATACAATGGCAGCGGTTGCTGGAGCTTTAGATATTCAATTAGAAAAAAAAGAAACTTATATTCTTGGAGATAATAATCATAAATTAAGCATTGATAAAATTGATGATTCAGTTAAATTAACAAAAATGAGCATCTGTTTATCAACTATAATTTTAAGTATAATATTTTTAATATTAAATTTTATTTTTTAAAAAAATAAGGAAAGTTAAAAAACATGAAAATTGCAATAATATCAATAACTGAAAATGGGAAAGAATTATCTAATATTATTAAAGATTATTTAATAAAAAATCCTAGATTTATAAAAATTGATATATATTTTAAAAATGTAAAAAATACTATAAATAATATTTTTTTTAAATATGATGCTATAATTGGAATAATGGCAACTGGAATTTTAATAAGATCTATAGCAAATCAAATAACATCTAAAGATAAAGATCCTGCAATATTATCCATAGATGAAAAAGGACAATATGTAATAAGCTTATTAAGTGGACATCTAGGTGGGGCTAATGAATTAACAAATATAATTTCAGAAATAATTAATGCAGAACCAATTATTACAACTGCTACAGATATTAACAATAAATTATCTATAGACTCATTAGCTAATAAATATTTTTGGAAAATTGAAAATGTACATGACATAGTAATTTTTAATAAAGCAATATTAAATAACCAATCAATAGACTTATTAGTTAATATTAAACAAGAAAAATACCTAAAAGAATTTTTACATACAAAAAAAGAAATAAATCTCATTAAAAATAATTCTAATAACCCTACTATAATAGCTAAATATAAAAGTAAGATATTAAAAATAATTCCTGAAAAAATGGTTTTTGGAATTGGCTCTAAAAAAAATATAAGCATGAAAAACGTTTTAATAGCTATAAAAACTGTCTGCACTCAATTGAACATTGATATTAATAGAATAGATTCTTTAGCTACTGTTGATGTTAAACAAAATGAAGAAGGGATAATTTTAGCATCAGAAAAATTAAAATTACCTTTATTTATAATAAAAACTGAAGATATAAAAAATTTTAAGTCTGAAGATTGCACTAAATCTAAATTTGTAGAAAAAACAATCGGAGCTTATGGTGTATGCGAACCCTGTGCTTTAATGAAAGCTGGATTAAATTCTAAACTTATTTATAAAAAAACAGCATTTAATGGTGTTACTATAGCCGTAGCTATCAGTAATGAAAAATAATAAAAAATATTTTTAAAAAAAATTAATAATTTATTTTATGATTTAACAGTTTCTAACTTACTTAATATTTCCCAAATTAATGTTCTAGCATGAACAGGTATATTAGGATCGTTACTTATTTCATCTAAAATCATAATAACAGTACTAGCTTTAACAGTAGGATCTTCACTTTCATCAGCTAATTTATTATTTGATTCATCTGCAGCTCTTCTAATGTTACGTGGAACTGTTGGATTATCCATAATGTGTTTTAATATTTCTGAAACTTCATCAAAAGTTTCCTGATTATCACTCATATAATTTTCCTCCCATAAAAAATTTATAAAAATAGTTATAATATTATATTATTATTTTATAAAATATATAATGTTTACTAAAAATATAATTACTTTTTTACTTTATTAAATTTAATGTATGTGTAATAAATTGAGTTTTAGCTATTTCTTCTACAAAATCTGCTAATGAAAAAGCTTCTTCTAAATTTTCTCCAACACTAATTACACCATGATTTTTAAGAATTAAAACATCTTCATTTTTAATTGCTTCTCCTACTTTATTAGCTAAATCCATAGTCCCCGGAATTTCATAATTTACTTCGGCTAAATAAGGTTTTTCAATTTTTCCAAAACCTTCTAATCTTTTAATTTTTTTATCAGAAAATGAAAAACCAGTTGCAAAAGGAGAATGAGTATGAACTATAGCATTAACATTTTTATTAGATTTATAAATATTTAAATGCATAAAGACCTCAGAAGATGGTTTTCCTTTAGATATTATGTTACCTTCTAAATCAACCAGTACAATATCATTGAATTTAAGATTATTAAGAGATTTTAATGTAGGTGTTATACCAATGATAATTTTTCCATTATTTTTAAATTTTACACTCACATTACCAGCTTTTCCAGTAACTAAATGTCTATTAAAAAGTTTATTTGAAATGTTTATTATAGAATTAATTTCTTTTTGCATTGTATTTTTCCTTCCGATTTTAATTTAATCAATAAATTTAAGTTGTTTATATTCTCCATTATCTAAAATAGGTACTTGTGCAGGTGTAGGTACAATATTATAAATTTTTTGGAATTCAGTTTGTGTCTGAAAAGTACCTGAATTAATTAAATGAATTCCTTTATAATTCTTATAAGTATTTATATGAACATGTCCTGTATGTAACACATTAGGCACTTCATCAATTACTAAATGATCCTCTAATTCGGAAGCTAATGGTGTTCTTTCACCATAAATAGGAGCTAAGTGTCTTATATTTAAGAATTCTTCCATAATCAAATCATTTCTTTCATGAGAATAGTCTTTTACACCGATTGCAAAATCATCAATACCTCTACCATGATACATTAAGACTTTTGTACCATCTAGGTTTACATAACCAGGGTTACTTATAAATTCTATATTATTTAATTTATAAAGTGATTTAGCATATTTTTCAGGGACAGCAGGTTGAGGTTCTGCTAATCTTGAAGCATCGTGGTTACCAGGACCTATAATTATTTTAATATCACTTCTAATATCACCTAATAATCTTGCAGCTTCATCATATTGTTCTGTAATATCTTTAATAGCTAATTCTTTTTCTTGATTTGGATAAACACCAATTCCATCAACTATATCTCCATCAACAGTCATATATTTAACATTATTGGCAATTTCTCTTTGTTCTTCATTACCAAAATCTCCATTAATCCATTTAATAAATTTTACAAATGCATCTTCAAGAAATGTAATACTGCCTATGTGTATATCTGAAGTGAAAACAATTCCACATTTTGAATTTGTGTTTGGCATTCTTGGGACTCCTGGAAAGATAATATTATTACCAATTGCTAAATCTCCACGTTTGTCTGCTGTAATACCAACTACTTCATCTCGAACAAGTTTTTCAGATTGTTTAAAAACTGATTCATTTTTATTACTAAATAAAACATTTAAATTTCCAGTATCATCCTCAAAATCTACTAAATTATGGCCATTTTTAGTTGTTCTTACGTTATTTACCATTAAAATTAAATTTAAATCTGTCTGTCCTTCTCCAATTTCACTAATCTTTTGGTGTGTTTTCATTTCAGGGTGTTTTTCAATAATTTTACTCAATTTTTGGTATCTATTGTTAAAATAAGTAACTAAATTATTTAATTCTCCACTAGTATAAGATTGGTTTGTAAGATCTTTTAAGATTTCAAAATTATCATAATTAACATTAGGTTTTGTTAAATTACGTTTAAATTCTGGGCTAACTTCTTTATCATTAATTTTAATTAAATTTTTATTGCTTATTTCATCATTTATTAAATTTTCTTTATTTTTTGGTTGTTCTTTTGTTATGGTGTTGTTTTTTGGTTGTTCTTTTGTTATGGTGTTGTTTTTTGGTTGTTCTTTGTTAAAATTATCTAAAGAATTTAAATTGTTAATTTCTTTTTTATTTTCATTTTTTGTTTTTATCCCTAGTTCTTTTATATAATGATTAACTATATCTCCTTTTAATGATATGAAATCATTTTTAGAATAATTTTTAGTCTTTAATTTTAAAATTAATGATGTAGAAAAATCATTAGGATCTTCAGTACTAATAATTTTTTTATAAGCATCTGGTGATAAATTAATTCCCTTTTTTGCAAATTTTAGTATTATATCATTCATATAAATCTAATTAATCCTTTTTTATATTAATATAAATTTTTTATTTTTTATTTTAATGTTTTAATAGAAAAATATCTTATTATTTCTTTATTTTTTTTCATTAATAAAAATTTCAATTATGTATAAAATTAATAGTAAATTATATTAGATATAATACTAAATAATTTATTATTATATTTTTATTATAAAATATTTTAAATATTAATTTTTAAATTAAAAGAGAATGTAGTGATAAAATGTCAAGACCACTTAGAATTTTACTAATAATAATTCTTTTCTTAGGTTTTTTTGAAATTGGATTATTTAGTTCATATACTATTGTAACTTCTGAAGCTCCAAATGTTAAGGGTTTAATAGATTTACAAGTTAATACCATAACAGGATTTATAAATCCTCATAGTATTACAAATATTGTTATAAAAGATCCAAGTTCAGTAAACATCACTAATAAGGTTGACACGGCTATGGTGATAGCAAATCTTGCTAATGTAGATGGTGCTAGTGTTCCTAATATGACAGCTACCACACAACAAAGTACTGATGATACAGGTTTAATAAATATTACTATAACCACTGTAGGTTATGCTGCATCTAATTCTACAAACCAAACAGTAATAAGCACAGCTCCGACTTATAAATTAATTGCTACTGCACAAGCAAATGCAACAAGTAAAGGAGTTGTCGTAGATACAAATTCAATTAAAGTTACTAGTATTTTAAAATTATATGAAAATGAGACTAATACAACTTCTTAATTTTCATGATAGAGGTTTATTAACATGTTAAATATTATAGGTATTGGTCCAAGTAAAGGAGATATAACTTTAAATGCTATTAAAGCTTTAAAAGAATCTAATGTTATTATTGGTTATAAAAAATATATAGATTCTATAAATGACCTTATTGATGGAAAAGAAATTATAAAGAAAGGAATGGGAGATGAAGTCGCTAGGGGAGAACTAGCTATTTCAAAAACCTTAGAAGGAAATAATGTAGCTATAATAAGCTCAGGTGATCCTGGAGTTTATGGGATGGCTAATCTTATATTTCAATTAATTGGGAAATATGAGGATATAGATGTTAGGGTTTATCCAGGGGTATCTGCTTTAAATTATTCTGCAGATCTTTTAGGTGCTCCTTTACATGATTTTGCTACTATAAGTTTAAGTAATCTTTTAACACCATTATCTGAAATACAAAATAAAATTGAGCATGCTGCAAAAGGAAATTTTATTATAGCAGTTTATAATCCAATTAGTAAATCTCGTAAAGAACCATTTAGATTATTTAAAAAAATTTTACTAGATATTCGTGGATCTAATACTTTAGTAGGGATTGTTGATAGTACATCTTATCCATCTAAGACCAAAATTGTTAAATTAATTAATCTAGACGAAGAAGATATTAACATGTTTTCTTGTTTAATTGTTGGAAATAAATTAACATATTTATCTGATGGGTATATGGTAACTCCAAGAGGTTATGCTATTAAAAATGATATTCATCCCTCATCTAGGAATTTTTATGATAATTTTTTTAAATCTAATACACCTGTTGGTCCAAATTTAGAATGTGAATATTATCCTTGTCATTATTATGGTCAAAATTGTGATTTTTGTTATTGTCCTTTTTATCCATGTGGTGATGGATCTACTGGTGGTAAGTGGATTAAAGGTAAGAATATTTGGAGTTGTGAAGACTGTACATGGATTCATGAGAAGGATGCAATTGATTGTGTTAAGAAAAAATTTAATGATATTGTAAATGATGTTGATGATTTAAATCGTAAAAAGAAAGAATTATTAAAACTTCGTCGTCATTGTGTTTTAAAAACAAAGAAATTATAATATAATTATATGTTGGGGATATTTAATGTCTAGTGTTAAAGATATATTAATAGAAATGAAAAATCTGTCGGAACTTATGGTTGATTTAGCTTATTCTTCTGTTCTTTTTCAAAATAAAGAAGCTGCTGAAGAAGTATTAAATCTTGAAGATAGGGTTAATAGTTTAAATTATGAAATTAAAAAACAATCATTATTAGCTTCTCGTTCTGTTGAAGATGCGGAAAAATTAACCGTTTTATTAGAAGTAGCTGAAGCTGCTGAAACAATAGGTAATGCTGCTAAAGATTTAGCTGATTTATCTATTAAAGGATTTGAACCTCATCCAGTATTTAAAATGGTTATGGAAGATTCTGAAACAAATATTTATAGGATGAAAATAGAATCTGGTTCAGATTTAATAAATAAATCATTAGGTAATATATTGTTATCAAATCGCACCGGTATGCGAGTTATATCTATTAGGAGAGATTTAACTTGGATATATGGTCCAAATAAGGATACAATTATATTAGAAGGAGATGTCCTTATAGTTAAAGGTACAGAAGCAGGTTATGATATTTTAAATAAACTAGCTAAGAATGAAATAACATTAGATGAAATATAAAACTAATTTTTTAAATTAAAAAGTGATAAAATGTATGTAGGTGATATTGGTGAAGAAAATAAGTCTATTGATGAAGATACGTCAATCTATCACCAATTTAACAAAATCTACTCCGCATTTTATAAATCAAAAAGTAATTAAAGATAATAATTTTTTTAAATTTTCTTACTCTATAATTAAACAAAGTTTATTAGCATTAATAATATGTGCTATTGGAGATTTATGCGCTGGTTTAATTTTAGGAAACATGACTTCTTACTTAGCGGCTTGGCCAGGTTTATTAACTTTAGTTCCAGGAGCTATTGGTATGAGAGGTAATATTTTTGGATCATTTGGTTCAAGATTAGGCACTGATTTAAACATTGGTATGTTACCTCCTAAAATTGAAAAATCTAAAATTTTAAGTCAAAATATAATATCTTCTATGATATTAACAATGACATTATCTATATGTTTAGCATTTATTACAAAGATATTATGTGTAATTTTTAATTTACCTAGTATGTCAATTTTTGATTTTATATTAATATCATTCTTTGCAGGTCTTATATCTAGTGTTATTATGCTTCCTCTTTCAATGTTAATTTCATTAAAAAGTTTTCAACATGGTTGGGATCCAGATAATATTACTACTCCATTAATTGCTGCTTTTGGTGATCTTTTTACTTTACCATCTATAATACTATCAGTTCTTTTATTATCTAGTTTTCATAATATAACTGTTTTAAGAAATATAATTGCTATATTAGCTGTAATAATTGCTATTATTGGAATTTGTTATGGATTTAAATCAAATGATAAAGTAGGAACAATTGTTAAACAATCAACACCAGTTTTATTTATTTGTTCTATTTTAGGTAGTATTTCTGGTGGTATTTTAAATAGTTCAGCAGAAACTTTATTATCTAATCCAAGTTTATTAACTTTAGTTCCTTTATTTTCCGGTGAAAGTGGTAATTTAGTCAGTATTTTAGGAGCAAGATTGTCTTCAGGATTACATTTAGGTTTAATAGAACCTTCACGTAAGCCTGGGGCTAATGCTTTAAAAAATTTTGGTATTATTCTTATTTTAGCTATTATTATATATCCTGTTATTGGAATTTTAGCTGATTCTTCTTCATTAATTCTTGGAATTAATGGGGTTGGTTTTTTAAATATTGCTACAATTAGTTTTTTAGCTGGTATGGCGATGATTTTTATAATGATAGCTGTAGTATTCAATATATCCACAATATCTTATAGAAAAGGTTTAGATCCTGATAATATTGTTATTCCATTATCTACTAGTATCACTGATTCAATTTCTACTTTAATGTTAATTGTTGCATCAATGCTAATTTTAGGTTTATTTACAATATAATTTATATAATATTAAATTAAATCTATAATGTAACAATAAAAATATAAAAAGTATTACTTACTTTTTTTAAATTTTTTAATAAAAATAGTTATATTAATTTAATAGAAAATAGATAATAAAATTAATATAATTAATTAAAAATTTAAAATTATAATATTGGAGGAATTAAATGTCTGATACTGTTAGAACATGGCGTCATATTCAACAAAGATATAATCTTGTTGGATCTAAATGTATGAATTGTGGTAGAGTATTCTTTCCATCAAGAGTAATCTGTCCCGATTGCAGAAGAAAAGGAAAAATAGAAAGTTTTAAATTTTCAGGAAAAGGAAAAATATATAGTTTCTCTGTAGTTAGAACACCTACAGATGATTTTAAAAAATTATCTCCTTATGCTGTAGCTATAATAGAATTAGAAGAAGGAGCAAAATTAACAGCCCAATTAGTAGATTGTGACGTTGACAAATTAAAAATTGGCGATTCCGTTGAAATGGTATTTAGAAAAATACGTGAAGATGGACATGACGGAGTAATTTCTTATGGATTCAAGTTCAAACCTTCAAAATAATTTAGATTCTAAAACATTAAAAAAAGTAAATAAAAAAGCAAAAAATAACACTGCTATTTTATTAATAAGTCATGGAAGTACTTTACCTTATTCTGAACAAGTTTTTACAGAAATATGTAATAAATATAAACAAGTTTCAGGATTTGATGCTGAAGTTGGGTACATGAAGGTAGCTAAACCTTCACTTCCTCAAGCTATTAATAATTTAATAGAAAGAAACCCAAATTTGACAAATATTATTGCAGTACCTGTTTTTTTAGCTCCAGGAATACATACTAAAATTGATATTCCTACTATTTTAGGTTTAAATCCATTAGAAAAAGATCCAAGATGTCCTGATGGTAATTATCCAGAAGGTCATTATTTACATGATTTAGAAAGTATAAACTTTGATGGTGAAATTACTTTATTACAACCAATAGGTCCTGATGAATCTCTTCAAATTATTATTAATAATAGAATAAATGATGCATTATCTAATTCAAAATTAGATAAAAATTCAAAAACAGGAATATTATTAGTTAGTCACGGAAGTAGATTAAAATATAATAAAGAATTTATTACAGAAGTTCATAAACAATTCAATGAATCAACAGAGTATCCAAATACTTTTGGTTTCATGGAACTTGTAGAACCTGATATTCCAACATCAATTAATAAATTATTATTAAATAATACTATTGATAGATTAGTGGTTGTTCCTATATTTATTGCTCCTGGAATGCACACTACTCATGATATACCAACAATTTTAGGTTTACTAGAAAATCATCATGATCATGAACATAATCATTCACATAATCATCATCATGATTTAAATAAAATAAATTTTGATGGTGAAGTTTTATATCCTGAACCAATAGGTTCTGATGATGTACTTATAGATATATTAAAAAAGAAGGTTGAAAATGAACTCTGATATTGAAACTGGAATTTTATTATTATCTCATGGGAGTAGATTAAATCATGGGGAAGAAGTAATTAATGAATTAGCAGATATGTATCGGAAAACTACTAATAATAAAGTTGAAATTGGTTTTATGGAAATGCGAAAGCCAGATATTCCTCAAGCAGTAGCTAATTTAACTAATAATACTAATATTCAACGAATAATTGTAGTTCCAGTTTTTATTGCACATGGATTACATACTAAAAGGGATATTCCTAAAATATTAGGTTTAGTAGATGAAAATTTAGAATTGGATAATAATAACAATGAAATAGATGAACATCCTCATAATCACACACATAATCATCATAAACATGATATTGAAAAAGTTGATTTTAATGGGGAAATTATTTTCACTGATCCTTTAGGAGCGGATCCTTTAATTGTAAAAATTATTCAAAAAAGAGTAGATGAAGCATTACATAATTAAGTCTATTCAATTCTTTTTACTTTTTTTAGAAATATTTTTTTTATTTAATTCATACTATTTTTTAATATTTAACTTATTTTAATCCATAAAACTCCTTATTCTTATAACAAATTAATATAAGAATTTATATTATTAAAATATTAATTTACATATAATATAACTTTTTTAAATTTTTTCATTGCTCTTTTTTAATAAAATTTATTTAATTTAAATATAAATATAATAATATGGAATATAAGTCTTTAAATGTGTCAGCCCTTGGTGAAAAAGAATTAATTAATCGTATTATAAATAAAAATAATATGAATTCTAATTTAACTTTTAAAAATTATTTAGGGGATGATGCGGCAGTATTAAATATTAATACTAATCATTTGATAGCAACATCAGACATGCAAATTCAATCTCGCCATTTCCCAAAACAAATGTCACATTTTCAAATGGGATTTAAAGTAGTAACCGTTAATGTTAGTGATATTGCTGCAATGGGTGGAGAACCTATAGGATTTTTATTAAGCATGGCCATTCCAAAAATGTTAAAATTGTCTGATTTTGATGAAATAGTTGATGGTGTAATTTCCGCATGTAACTATTATAATCTTCCTTTAATTGGTGGTGATACTAATGAATCAGATGAAATTATACTTTCAGGCACTGCTTTAGGAAAAGTTAATAAAAATAAACAATTGTTAAAATCCGGATTTAAAAATGGAGATTTAGTTGCAATTTCAGGTAAATTAGGATTAGCTGCTTTAGGATTTGAACTTTTAAACGAATTTAACAAAACTGAGGATGATTTGATAAATTTAGCTATTTCTAAAGCATTAAATCCTAGATCTAAAATACAAGAAGGTCAAATATTAAAAGATTTTGCAAGTTCTGCTACAGATATTACTGATGGATTATCTGAAGAGTTATATGAATTATTTGATGCAGATCATTTAAAACACACATCTAATCATGGTATAAAAATTTATGAATCTAAATTACCTATTGATGAAAATTTTATTAAATTAGCTAATAAAATTAATCAAAATCCTTTAAAATTATTTTTCAATGTCGGTGAAGATTTTGAATTATTATTTACATTTGATAAAAGTTTAGTTGATGATTTATCTAAATTGATGGATTTCTATGTTATTGGTGAAATAAATGATTTAAATAAAATAGAAATTGTTTATTCAAATGGGGATGTTGAAACATTATCTAGAAAGGGTTACGAACATTTAAAATAAGGAGATATAGGTTATGAAAAAAGAGTCTTTATTTTATAAAAAATTATTAGATAATAATGTTCAATGTTGTTTATGTTTTAGAATGTGTAAAATTAAAGAAAATTGTTATGGTTTTTGTAAAACTCAAAAAAATATTAAAGGTAATTTATATACTTTAAATTATGGGGAAATATCTTCATATAATATAGATCCAATAGAAAAAAAACCATTGTATCATTTTTTACCTGGTTCAAATTCTTTTTCTGTTGGAAACTTTTCATGTAATATGTCATGTATGAACTGTCAGAACTATACTCTTTCACAAAATAATGGTGAAAATTTCATGGGAAATGATATTTCACCAAAAGACCTTGCTGAAATTGCAGTTGATTATCATTGCCCATCAATTGCTTGGACTTATAATGAACCTACTTTACAGTTACAATATGCTCAAGATACTGCTCAATTTTCTAAAAATTTTAATTTAAAAAATATCTTTATCACAAATGGTTTTATGAGTGATGAAGCATTGAATTATATATTGCCATATATTGATGCTTTTAATGTAGATTTAAAGTCAATGAGCAATGAATTCTATAAAAACGTATGTAATGCAAAATTAGATCCAATATTAGATAATATAAAAAAAATTTATAAAAATGGTAACCATATAGAAATAACAAATTTAATTATCCCTAATTACAATGATTCAGATGAAATGTTAAATGATTTAACAGATTTTATAATTAATGAATTAGGTAAAGAAGTACCAATTCACTTTTCAAGATTTTTCCCTTATTATAAAATGAAAAATATTAAACCAACACCTATTAAAAGTTTAATTAAAGCAAAAGAAATAGCTAAAAAAAAGGGGTTAGAATATGTGTATATTGGTAATATACCCCAAAATCAAAATACATATTGTCCAAATTGTGGTGAACTTTTAATAAAACGTAATGGTTATTTCATAGAAAATTTGAATAAAATAAAAGATAAAAAATGTTTAAATTGTAATTATGATTTAAATTTTGTTTTACAGTAAATATTGATTTTATAATTTTTTGATGATGTTATAATTAAAAAAGTTTAAGAGATAATATTTTATTCACTTAAACTAACTCTTTCAAATTTTTCTTCTTTTCCAAGAATTTTTGTGGCATCAACACCAATTTTAGTAGTTGTTCCATCAGGTAATGCTACAGGATCTAAAGATGAACCTCTAGCTTTAGGGATAATAATTATGTCATCATCACCTTTGACTCTAGTTGCAATAGCATACTCAACATCTTGAGGATCAAATATATTTATATCTTCATCAACAATAACCACATGTTTAAGGGAAGGATGTGCAGATAATGCAGCCATAATTACATTTTTTGCATCACCTTGTGTTTGTTTCTTAATAGATACAACTGCATGTAGCCAACAACAACCGCCTTCAGTTAAAACAACATTTTTCACTGTAGGTAACATATTTTTTATTGCTTTAAATATTCTAGGTTCTTGTGGGAGGCCTTGTAATAATTTATGTTCAAAACCTGCAGGTAAAATAGCATGATACATAGGATTATCTTTCTTTATATGCATTTTTGAAAGGGAAATGACTGGTTGATCTCTAATAACATCATAAGTATCAGTTAAATCAACAAAAGGACCTTCTTTAACTTTATCTTTTATTGAAATTTTACCTTCTAAAATAATATCTGCATCTGGAACATTTAAATCAGATTCTTCACATTTAACTAAACTTAAATCCCCATCTTTAAATGCATTAGCAATTTCCATTTCATCTTGCTCAATTGAGGGTCCAGTTGTTGAAGCAAGAAGAACTGCAGGGTCCATTCCTATAGCTATTGCAATATTTAAATCTTTCCCTAATTTTTCTGCTTTTTTAAAGTAAGTAAATAAATTTCTTGGAACAATTCGTATAGCTAATTTATTATTACTAAGGACTAACATTCTATGAATTGAAGCATTTTGAACTCCTGTTTCAGGATCTTTTGCAATAACAACACCTGCAGTAATATAAGCACCACCATCATTTTTATAGTGAGTTAATATTGGTAATTTACTTAAATCTGCTTTAATAGATGCATATTCATCTAAATTTTTAAAATTTGATATTTTTATTGGATTTTCACTAGCTTCAATAATTTTTTCAGTAATATTTTCAACTTTACAATTAATAGATTGGGCAATTTTTTCTCTGGTATTACATATTCCAGAAACGATTGGAATTTCATAACCTTTAATATTTGATAATAATACGGTATCTTTAGGATGTTCTCTTAAAATTTTTCCAGCTTCATATTTAGCACTAATTTCTTTATCAATTTTTATAACCACATCTTTTTCTGAGTTCATTGAATCAATTCCTATAATTCTGCATTTTTATATTTAATCCATTTTAAATTTTCTTTAATTTTCTCATTAGATATTCCTAAAATTTCTCCAGCTAAAATTGCTGCATTTCTACCATTATCTGTACCTACAGTACCAACAGGAACACCAGGCGGCATTTGGACCATAGTAAATAAAGCATCATGAACATCATCGTTATTAGAACAAGGAACACCAATCACTGGTTTTTCACTTAAAGCAACTATTGATCCTGTGACAAGAGCAGAAAGTCCACTAACAGCAATAAATAATTTAACATTTTCCATTTTTTTCATATAATCTTCAAACTTATCAGCATATCTAATTGGAGAAATAATAGCTAAATCATAACTAATACCCATTCTATCCAATACACTAGTAACTTTTTTTGCAGTTTTTAAGTCAGTATAACTTCCAGCAATTATAGAAATAAGGGGAGCATCATTTAATTTTTCAACATTACTTGTAGCATGTTTATTTTCTTGATTAGCTAAAAATTCTTTATCTATATAATCTCCATTAAGTTTACTTAAAACTTCCTTTTCTCCTATTCGAACTTTTTCCTGATATGCTAATCTTAATTTAGATATATTTTCTTTAACTTCATTATCATGTGTAGCAATAATTTGCCCTGCAAGTATAGCACCATTATCTCCTCTATCAATCCCAACAGTAGCTACAGGAGCTGGAAAAGGCATTTGGCTGCAAGCATATAACGCATCTAAACCACCTAATTTAGCATTAACAGGTACACCAATAACAGGTTTATAAGTATATGCAGCAATAGCTCCAGGTAAATGAGCTGCTAATCCTGCAATTCCAATAAATACTTCAACACCTTTATTGGTTGCATCCACTACTAATTCTTTAACTTTATCATGTGTTCTATGAGCTGATGCTACTTTTACACTATAAGGTATTTTTAATTTTTCTAAAACGCTTGTGCTTTTTTCAGCTATTTTAATATCTGATGCACTACCTAAAATTATCATTACTTTTGGAGTCATCTATTCCACCTTTAAAATATTAATTTATTATTTATTTAATTTATTATTTATTAATGTTGAATTTTACAAATTTAAAATAATAATTTGTTTAAATAATCATAGATAATTGAATTCGTTTTCTATCTAAATCAACATTCAATACTCTAACATCTACAATATCCCCAACACTTACAATATCTAATGGATGATTTACAAATTTATTTTCAACTAATTCAGAAATATGAACTAATCCGTCTTGATGAACACCTATATCTACAAAAGCTCCAAAGTCAACAATATTTCTAACAGTTCCTTGCAATATCATACCTTCTTCTAAGTTTTCTAATTCTAAAACATCACTTCTAAGAATAGGTTTGGGCATTTCTTCTCTAGGATCTCTTCCTGGTTTTTTAAGTTCTTTAACAATATCTATTAATGTAATATTTCCAATATTTAATTTTTCAGAAAGTTCTTCATAGTTTAAATCATTTAAATCAAGATTTTTTGAACCAATATCATTTAAAGAGTATCCTAAATATTTTAATAAATTTTTAGTTGCTTTATAAGATTCAGGATGAACACTTGTGCTATCTAATGGATTTTCACTATTAATAACTTTTAAAAATCCTGCGCATTGTTCATAAGCTTTGGGACCAAGACCTGGAACATTTAAAAGTTCCTTTCTATTACTAAAAATTCCATTCTCTTCCCTATACTTCACAATATTCTTTGCAACAGATTTACTAATACCTGACACATGTTTTAAAAGAGAAACAGAAGCTGTATTTAAATCAACACCAACATTATTCACAGATTTATCAACTACAAAATTTAAAGAGTCACTTAATTTTTTTTGATTCATATCATGTTGATATTGCCCAACACCAATTGATTTTGGATCAATTTTAACTAATTCAGACAATGGGTCTTGTAAACGTCTAGCAATAGAGATTGCACTTCTTTCTCCAACATCATATTCTGGAAACTCTTCAGTAGCTAATTTACTGGCAGAATAAACAGAAGCTCCTGCTTCACTAACAATAACATACTGCACATCTTTGTTTATCTCTTGAATTAATTGAGTAATTACAATTTCAGATTCTCTAGAGGCGGTACCATTTCCTAATGCAATTAAATCAATATCATACTTTTTAATTAAATCTTTTACAATACTTTTTGTTTCTACTATTTTATTTTTAGGTTCAGTTGGAAAAACAACACAGGTATCTAATGCTTTACCTGTTTTATCAACTACTGCTAATTTACATCCTGTTCTAAATCCTGGATCCCAACCTAAAACAGTTTTTCCAATAATTGGATTTTGCATTAATAATTGTTCTAAATTTTCTGAAAAAACTTTAATAGAACTTTCTTCTGCTCTTTCTATTAATTCATTCCTTATTTCTCTTTCAATTGCTGAAGCAATTAATCTTTTATAAGAATCTAAAATACTTTCCTCTAAAATTTTCTCAGTATATTTATTATATTCTGGTTGAGTGATTTTTTCACTTTTATTTAATAAGACATGTCTTTTTAAATAACTAAAAATATCTTCTTCTGGTGTTTTTATTTTTATTTTAAGAACTTTTTCATTTTCTCCTCGGTTGATAGCTAAAATTCTATGATTTGCAATTTTATCTAAAGGTTCATTATAATTATAATACATTTCATATTCAGATTCAACATCTTTATCTTTAGCATTAATTTCTAATTCCCCATCCTCAAAACTAACTTGACGAATTAAAGATCTAAATTGGGCATTGTCTGAAATTTTTTCAGCAATAATATCTTTAGCCCCATTTATAGCATCCTCTGTTGTTTTAACATTTAATTCTTCAGATAAATAATTCATAGCTATTTTATCAACTGGAACATCTATTTCCTGTTTTAAAATTGTATCAGCTAACGGTTCAAGTCCTTTTTCTTTAGCTATTGTTGCTCTAGTTCTTCTTTTAGGTTTATATGGACGATAAATATCATCTAATTCGACTAAAGTTTTAGCATTGGTGATTGTTTTAGCCAATTCTTCTGTTAACTTTCCTTGTTCATCAATAACTTTAATTATTTTTTCTTTTTTAGATTCTAAGTTACGTAAATATTCTAATCTTTCATTAAAATTTCTCAAAGTTTCATCGTCTAATGAGCCTGTTACTTCTTTACGATATCTAGCTATAAAAGGAATACTATTCCCATCATCAATGAGGTTTATAACCGCATTACTTTGCCAATTTTTAATATTTAATTCTTCAGATAATGTTTCAGCAATCATATAATAATTATCTCCTAATAAAAAGTAATATACTAAAATTTATATTATATATTTTTATCATTTCATATTTTTATAATTAATAAAAATTAGTTTGATTAATAATATTTATTTAAAAAAAGTATCCTTATAGTTTATTATTTTAATTATAAATTCCAAATTTTTTTACAATATATTTTTATATATAAAAAAATATTTTTGATAATTATTTAAACTTTTTAGTATAAACATACAGTAAAAAAATTAATGATTAAAAATCCATAAAAATAAGTTAAAATTATTATAAAATTTAATTTCATATTAAAATCAATGATAAGTAATAAAAAGTTATTAAGAATCCAATAAGTAAACTAATGCATAATAGCCTTTAGTAGATATTATTCCTTTAAAATCACCATTTAAAATCACTTCTAAATCATTAATATGATTTTCACTAATTTCTAATTGATATATCAATTTATTAGATATAATATAAATTTTTTTATCATCAATTTGATATTCAAAATTAATTTCAGGGAAATTTTCATTGATATAATATTTTAATTTTTCTTCTTTATCTTTTGTTAAGGTTATAATTTTTATTCCCCACTTATATATTAGAAAATTTTATAATCTTTTATAGTTTTATATTATATAAATAAAATTTTTTTAATAAAATTTTTATTTAAATTTATTTTCTTGAATAATGTTTAAAATTTTAAAGCATAATCTTCATTATTTTATATTAAATTACCTTAATTATATATTTTAATTTATACTTTATATAACTTTCGGAATTCATCGAACAGATTTTTTTTAAGAAATATTTTTTTAAAAATTATCTAATCTATAATAAACTTTTTAAATTTCTAAAATAAATATATTAAAATAGATAAATTTTTTGATATATAATAATAAAGTTGAGGTAAGAAAATAATGTCCTGGTTTATAGTTTTAATTGTATTTTTATTAGCATCAATTAAAACTACAAATAATAAAAACCCATCTGTTTCTGTTGTAATACCTGCTTATAATGAAGAAAAAACAGTTGCTAAAATTGTAACGGTAATAAAAAAAATAGATTATGTTAATGAAATTTTAGTAGTTGATGATGGATCCACAGATAATACTGTAAAAGAAGCTATGTCTGCAGGATCTAAAGTTATAAGTCATAAATCAAACTTAGGTAAAGGTGCTGCAATTAAAACAGGTTTTAAAAATACAAAATCAGATATAGTTGCATTTATAGATGCTGACATATCTAATCTCACCTCAAAAAAAGTTGATAATATAATTAAGCCTATACTAGAAGGAAAAACAGATATAACAAAAACAAAATTTGCAAGAGAAAGTGGGAGAGTAACAGAGCTTACCGCGAAACCATTGCTAAAATTTTTCTTCCCAGAAATAGTATTTGAACAACCATTAAGTGGACAATTTGCAGGAAAAAGAACTGCATTAAATAAAATAAAGTTTGAAGAAGATTATGGTGTGGATGTAGGTATTGTTTTAGATGCAGATGTGCATGGAATTCGAATTCAAGAAGTAGACATCGGAAACATCAAACATGACATGTCCCCATTATCAGATCTTAATAAAATGGCTAATGAAGTTGTTAGAACAATTATTAATAGGGCGGTTGAATACGGCCGTGTGACAATGATGGATACTCTTGGAAATTATATAAGAATGGCTATCATGGGTCTTTCACTTATAATTTTAGGTCTTTTCACAATATTTTTTGTTCAACCCATACCATTATTTTTAGGTTCTATAATTGCAGTTATAGGTGTGATACTAACAATTTATTATGTAATCAAATTAGTGTCCAAATCTTTTAATATTCTTAAAAAAGGATCTAGGGGATCAATATTAAAATCTTTTCTTAAAATGCATTTCCCATTTTTAGTGTGTGGATTAATCTTAATTTTAATGTTAACAACATTTATGAGTGCAACAACTATTAATGATGGGGTGATTTCAGTAGAACCAACTTCTAGAAATCTTATAATATTTTCACATCCTGACCAACAACAAACAATATCTGTTAGAGGGCCGTATACAGTTGATAGTGCTATTGAAAATGAAACAAATTTTATAAGGGTTCCACAGGATGCTTTAACTACTATGCAAATGGACATTGGTGATACGATTGAGCTTGGTGATACAACCTATTCAGTGAATGAAACTAGGCCAGGTGAAGCAAATACTTTAAGAATACCATCGGATGCTCGAAGATATTTAGATGTTAGTTCAGGAGATGTAATATCTAACAGTCGTTTAAATAGAATATTTGATTCTTCAATTGTTTCTCATACAATTAATTCATCAAATCTAAACAATTCAACAGTTTTAAAGGAGAATTTCCAAATATTTGCTCATAAATCTAATGAAACAGAAGTAAATATAACGTTAAATGGAAAACATATTAAAACTATTTCTGGATCATTTAAAAATGACTCACAATATACTGTCTCAGATAATGGAAATATAATAGGAATGTTTAATGGTAAAAATATTAAGAATAATGAAACTTTAAAATTTTATAGTGGGAATAATGTTATTGAATTATCTTTTGATGATTCTATGAATGAAACTACATCTTCACAATTTTTATCATCAAATAAAAATTCGTTTATAGAATTTTATACAAATTAAAAAAAGTTTAAATTTAAAATATTTCACTATAAAAATTTTTTTTATAGTGAATAATATAATATATAAAAAAATAGTAAAAAATTAATCTTTATATACTTTAACTGCTTCTTCATGGTCATTATAGAGGCCTAAAGCAGCTAAAGCTCCTATTTTTCCTTGATCACCAGTAACACTAATTAATGGAATGTTTAATTTTTTAGCTACATCTTCGGCTGTTTTTATGTTCATCATTCCTTTTTTAGTATTTATTGCATATTCTCTTAATTTTTTAGGTATTTTTAAACCTTCTAATACGGCTATAGCTGTTTTATCTGATAAAGTATCTCTTTTAAGAATTTCTATAATTCTATTAATTAATTTTTCTTTTTGTTCGGGTAAAACAGCAAAAGTTAATGCAATAGAAACACAATTTTGAGTTTTATGTGGATTATTTGGATATAATTGAACAATAATATGATCTAAATATTCAAAACCTTCTTTTTTGAGTTCCATCCCAACATTATGTGCCATTGTCCATGTTGCTCCAGAATCCTTAGTATCTGTATCATCAATACCAATAACAATTTTTTCCATTTTTGGGGTTATTACAGCGGCTTTTCCAATTTTGGATCCACCACCTATTTCAATTAATTCAACTCTTTTAACTCCATCACCCATACCTCTACACATAGCAGCTCCAACACCTGCACCAGCAAGTCCAGTATGAACAATTTTTACTTCATTACCACTAACACTAACTTCTTCAATACCTGCAGCATTAAAACTAGCTTTTAAATTAATAGGCTTTTTCCCAACTTTACAAGTGAAAACATGTCTATTTCCATCTCTATAAGCATTAGTAATTAATTCGCTACTGTTTTTGTATTGGTGCATTAACCAGTGGGAACCAGATACACATGGATGAAATTCAACAAGTTCAACAGTGTTTCCATCTACCATGGTTATTTCTTTTTCATATGGTGCTACCCATGGATCATTGAATTTTTTCTTTAAATCATTAGGTTTTAAAATTTCCATAATATCATTCTAATAATGTTAAATAAATAAAAAAAATATTATTAATTAAATTTATATTTCTTCTAATCTCATACACATCTTAACTGCAGCTTCTACAGCTTTTTTACCATAATTTATACGTTTATGTGCATCTAATCTAGTCATACCTGGGCCACTAATACCTAAAGCTACAGGTTTGTTATAATCTAAAGATAAATCTGTTATTTTACGAGATGCTTGTTGTGCAACAATTTGATCGTGATTTGTTGCCCCTTCGATTACAGCACCTAATGTAATAACTGCATTAATATCATCTTTTTCTAATAATTTTTTAATAGCTAAAGGCATATCAAAAACACCAGGAACTATAATTACTTTTGTTATTTCAGCATTAAGAACTTTAGCTTCTTCTTTAGCTAAGTCTAACATCATTTTAGTTAAATCAAAATTAAATTCAGCAACAACTGCACCAATATTATATTTTGCCATATTTTATTCCTCCAATCATTTAAATTAATTCATTTATGCTAACATTAATAAGAATCCAGCTACAGCACTGAATACCATAATTAATATAATAAATATTGCAATAATTTTCATCCTATCCATAATTATCTCCTCAAAATTTGTTAAAATAATACTAAAAGAAAAATTTCTTTTAAAAAAATTCACATATAAATATATCTTATATTTTTAATTAATTTTATTTATAATATTAACTAAAAAAATAAAAAATTATCAAATTTATAATTTAATTTTTTTTATCTAAAAACTTTTTAAAAATTTAATGCTCTATCCAACTTAATTTTTCTCATTTTAAAAAAATTTAGTATGTTCTATATATATGATTTATTTAATTTTAATAATTCTATTTTAACTGCTTCAGCCATTTCATCAGTTGTTGAATTTCCATTTAAATCAGGAGTTAAATTTTTACTTTCTTTTAAAACTTTTAAAATACTTTTATCTAAATTTTCAGCTTCTTCAGTTTCTCCTAAATAGTTAAGCATCATAACAGCAGAAAGCAGCATTGCTAAAGGGTTAGCTATTCCTTTTCCAGCAATATCTGGAGCGGATCCATGCACTGGTTCAAAAAGAGCCCCATTTTCACCAATATTTGCTGAAGGAATAAGTCCTAATCCTCCTACAAGACCAGCACCTTCATCAGATAATATGTCCCCAAAAAGATTAGTTGTTACTAAAACTTCAAATGTTTTTGGTTGAGTTATAAGATACATTGCTGTTGCATCAACATAAAAATCTTCTGCATCAATACCTTTATCTTTATAATTTTCAGCAGTTTCATAAAAAATTTTTTTAAACAAACCATCTGTTTTTTTTAAAACATTAGCTTTATGAACACCCGTAACTTTACTTTTTCCATGTTTTAGCGCATATTTAAATGCATAATCACAAATTCTTGATTCAGCTTGTCTAGTGATTATTCTTTTCGCTTCTGCTCCATTTTCTGTATATTTTTCTTCATCTTGTTTATATAATCCTTCCGTATTTTCTCTAACAATCATAAAATCTATATCCTCAAAAAGTGCATTTGTCCCAGGATATGATTTAACTGGACGTAAATTAGCGAATAATTCCATTTCTTGACGTAATTTAACTATAACATCTGCTGCAGTTTCTCCAGCAGCACCAAATAAACAAGCATCAGATTTTTTACATAATTGTATTGTTTTTTCAGGTAAAGGTTCTCCATTTATTTCTAAACATTCATCACCTGCTTCAGCAAAAGTATAATTTAAATTTAAATTTAAAGCATCTAAAACAGATAATGTTGCTTTCATGACTTCTTTTCCTATTCCATCTCCAGGAATTACAGTAATATTATACATATATCCACCTAATGTAATTTTTTAAAGTTTTTTTATTTATTTAATTTTATATTAAAAGTAAATATTTTAAAATTTTTTAATTTTTATTTTAAATTAATAAAAAAAATTAAAGTTGATTTTGATTTTTAAGATAATTAATCAAACCATTATTTTTAAGTATATTTAACATAAAAGGAGGTAATTTCTTAAATTTAAAAGTTTTTCCAGATTCTGTAATTATTAATCCATCTTTAAAATCTATTTCTAATTCTTCCCCTTCTTCTATATACTCACTTATATTGGGGGTTTCAAGAAGAGGTAAACCAATATTAATTGAATTTCTATAAAATATTCTTGCAAAAGATTCTGCAATTATAACATTAATACCTGAATTTTTAATAGCTATAGGGGCATGCTCTCGAGATGAACCACATCCAAAATTTTTTCCAGCAACAATAAAATCACCTTTATTAACTTTATCTTTAAAATTTGGACATATACCTTCCATACAATGTTTAGACAAAGTTTCTTCATCTGTATATATCAAATATCTTCCAGGAAGAATTATATCAGTGTCAATATCATTTCCAAATTTCCAAACTTTTCCTTTCATAATATCTATTCCTATTCATTGGGATTAGTTATTCGCCCTTCAATTGCTGATGCTGCTGCAGTTGAAGGTGAGCATAAATAAACTTTACCTTCTGGACTACCTTGACGCCCTTTAAAATTTCTATTTGATGTACTGAGACTTATTTCATCAGGCCCAATTAATCCAGTATGCCCTCCTAAACAAGGACCACAACATGGATTCATCACAAGAGCATTTGCTTCTATGAATATTTTTATTAATCCTTCGTCCAATGCTTTAGAATAAGTTTCTCTAGATGCAGGATAAATTAACATTCTTGTATTTTTTGCAACTTTTTTCCCTTTTAAAATTTTTGCAGCATCTCTTAAATCTGAAATTCTTCCATTAGTACATGATCCTAAAAATACCTGATCTAATTCAACATCAACTTCACTCACAGGTTTAACATTATCTACATTATTAGGACAAGCAACTTGAGGTTCAAGATTATTAACTTCAAAATCTATAACTTTTAAAGAAGCTGCATCCTTATCTGTTTTATATATTTTAAAATTTTTATTGGAATGTTTTTTAACATAATTAACAGTTTTTTCATCAGGTTCAATTAATCCAGTTTTTCCTCCCATTTCAACAGCCATATTTGATAAAACCATTCTATCTGATATATCCATATCTTTAATTGTAGAACCTGAAAATTCACAAGATTTATATGTTGCACCATCAGCCCCAATATCCCCAATTATTTTTAAAATAACATCTTTAGAGCATACATTATCTTTTAGTGTTCCTTCAATATTGAATTGAATTGTTTCAGGGACTTTAAACCATAATTTTCCTGTTGATAATACCATTGCCATATCTGTAGATCCAATACCAGTTGAAAAAGCCCCAAAAGCACCATGGGTACAAGTATGGGAGTCTGCCCCAACAACAATTTCTCCAGGCACAATATGACCAAATTCCGGAAGAATTTGGTGACAAACTCCTTCATTTACATCGTAAAAATTTTTAATATTTTGTTTTTTTACAAAATCTCTCATTAAAATATGATTATTAGCAGAAGTCAAAGAGTCTGCTGGTACTTGATGATCAAATGGAATTACTACTTTATTCTTATCCCAAACTTTTTCAGTTCCAATTTTATTAAAAGATTCAATAGCTAAAGGTCCAGTTAAATCATGCATCATAGCTATATCTATATCAGCAATTACAATTTCACCAGCATCTACTCTATTTTTTTGTGATGCTTTAGCTAGAATTTTTTCAGACATTGTCATTGACATAAATTAACTCTCCATTAAATACAATTCCAATTAAATTTTATATAAATTACCAAAATTATAAAGAGTTATATTATTAGGAACATCTTCAATAATGTTTTTTGTATCAAATATTATAGGATTTTTCATATTATTAAAAATATAATCATAATCTAAGTTTTTAAATTGATCATGATCTGATAAAATTAAACAAAGTGAAGCATCTTTTGTAGCATCTTCAAAACTTTCATAATTATCATTTTCCACATGAGGATCATGAATGGACAAAGTATATTTGTTTTTTAAAAGATTAATAATCTCAAAAGCCGGACTTTCTCTTGTATCTCCTGTGTTTCCTTTATAAGAAACTCCTAAAATAGCAATTTTTGCATCTTTTTCAGTATCTAAAATTTTTTCAACATATTCAGATACAAAAGATGGCATACTTTTATTAGTATCTCTAGCTAATTTAATTATTTTAGCTGTATCTGGAGCTAAAGCATAGATAAAGTAAGGATCAATTGCTAAACAGTGTCCACCTACTCCAGGTCCAGGTGAATGAATATTTACTCTAGGATGTTTGTTTGCTAATTTTATAACATCTAATGCATTCACACCTATTTCAGCACTAATTTTAGCTAACTCATTAGCTAATGCAATATTAACATCTCTAAAAGTGTTTTCCATACATTTTGATAATTCAGCAGTTTTTGCTTCAGTTTTCATTATATTTCCTTTAACAAAAATTGAGTATACTTCAGCTGCTTTGTCACTACATAATGGAGTTATTCCACCTACAATTCTATCATTATTGATTAATTCGTTTATAATTTGTCCTGGAAGAACTCTTTCAGGGCAATGTGCTAAATAAATGTCTTCCCCAATAATAAATCCTTTATCTTCAAATATAGGTTTTATAATATTATCTGTTGACATAGGTGCAATAGTTGATTCTACAATAATTGTATTACCTTTTTCAACATAGTCTAAAATTTCATTACAAGCTGCTATAACATAACTTAAATCACAACTATAATTCTCTTTTATATATGGGGTAGGAACAGTAATTATGAAAACATCGGATTTTTCAGGGTTCATTGAAGCATGATAAACATTTTTTTCAACAGCTTTCTTTATTATGTCCCCAATTCCAGGTTCCTCTATATGTATTTTACCTTTATTCAGATTATTAACAATTTCTTCATCAATATCTACTCCTAAAACATTACATCCATTTTTAGCAAAAAGAGCAGCAGTTGGAAGTCCGATATAACCTTGTCCTATTATACAAATTTTCATTTTCACTACCAGCTATTAAATTTATTTGTTTTTTAATTTAGATTAAAAAGATTATTTTAAATCAATTAAATATTTAATTTATTAATAAATATATTTATTTAATTATTTTTTTCTTAAAATTTATAAAACTATATAAATTTTAAATTATTTAATTTATCAATTTTAACATTATTATTTGAGCAAAATTTATACAATATTAATATAATAAATTGTATTAATATAATTATAGAAAAATTTTAAAAAAAGTAATAAAATTTAGAAGGTTTTTTCATGAGAATATTAATAACCGGTGCAAGTGGAATGTTAGGTCATGATTTACAAAGAACTTTGAAAAATCATGAATTAATATTATATAACTCTAAAAATTTAGATATTACAAATAAAAATTTAGTTATTGAAAAAATTAATGAAATGAAACCAGATATTTTGATAAATTCTGCAGCTTATACTAATGTCGATGATTGTGAAACAAATTATGAAGAAGCTCATAAAGTGAATGCATTAGGTCCTAAAAATTTAGCTACTGTTTGTAAAGATTTAAAAATTCCATTAGTACATATTAGCACAGATTATGTCTTTGATGGTAAAAAAACCGAACCACTTAAAGAAAATGATAATTTGGGCCCCCAAACAGCTTATGGAAAAACTAAGTTAGAGGGTGAACAATTTATTCAAAAAATACTTGATGAATACTTTATTATACGTACAGCATGGCTATATGGTTGTGAGGGTAATAATTTTGTTAAAACAATGTTAAATTTATCAAAATCCCATAATGAAATAAATGTTGTAAATGATCAGATAGGATCACCAACATTTACTTATGATTTAGCTAAAGGAATTTCAGAAATTATTAAAACAGATAAATATGGTGTTTACCATTTAACAAATTCAGGTAGCTGTTCTTGGTATGAATTTTCAAAAGAGATTTTTAAGCTTGCAAATATAAATGTTAAAGTAACACCAGTTACAACCGAAGAATTCCCAAGACCTGCACCAAGACCAAAATATTCTGTCTTAAGCAATGATAAATGGATTAAACAGGGTTTTAAACCTTTAAGAAATTATAAAGAAGCATTAAAAGAATATTTACTAACTTGTTGAATTTAAATTTTTATAAAAAAAGTGAAAATTATGAATATGAATGATAAAAATTATTGGCAACATAGATTTGAAACTGACTGGGAAGAAGCTCACGGCCCAGAACAGTCTTTTCTCCATTATCAAATTCTAATTGAAAGATTACCTAAATGGTTAAAAAAAGAAATAAAAAAATATAATTACTCTTTATGTGATATGGGTTGTGGAATGGGTGAAGGATCTCAATTATTGCATGAAAATTTTCCAGAATCAAATGTTATCGGTGTGGATTTCGCACGAGCAGCAATAGAAAAAGCTAATAACAATTATAAAAATCATAAAGTTTCTTTTATATGTGATGATATTTTTGACATAGATAAAAACTTTGATGTAATAATTACTTCTCATACCTTAGAACACTTTAAAGATCCATTCTTTATTGCTAAAAAATTATCAAAAAAATGTAAATATTTAATTATTGCTGTTCCTTTCCGAGAAAATCCATTGTATGAAGAACATTTATTCTATTTTGATTATGATTCATTTCCATTAAGTTTGGATTCTAAACAATTATTATTTTATAAAGAAGTAGAACCAACTTTTTTTGATGCTGGAAACTATTTTTTAAAAGAGCAAATTATAGTTGTTTATGGGGACAATACTCCTTCCAAAAATTTTTCTCTTAATGAATTAAATAATTTGAATTATGATGAAAAATGGGAAATGAGAGGTAAATTAGATCAAGAATTAAGATTAAAAAATGAAACAATAAGTCATTTAAATCAGAAATTAAAAATAAAAGATGATGAATTAAGTCATTTAAATCATGAAATTAATGAGTTTAAAAATAGAAAAGCAATTAAATGGGCTAATAAAATAAAAAAATTATAAATAGTTTAAGAGGTTAAAAATGAAAGGAATAGTATTAGCTGGAGGATCAGGAACTCGTTTGTATCCAATTACTAAAGCGGTTTCAAAACAATTGTTACCATTATATGACAAACCAATGATTTATTATCCTATTTCTGTTTTGATGTTAGCAGGAATAAAAGAAATTTTAATTATTTCAACACCCCGAGATTTACCAATGTATAAAGATCTTTTAGGGGATGGTTCTGATTTAGGAATTTCATTTACATATAAAGAACAAGCACAACCTAAAGGTTTAGCAGAAGCTTTCATCATTGGTGAAGATTTCATTGGTGAAGATAATGTATGCTTAATTTTAGGAGATAATGTTTTTTATGGGCATAGATTAACTGAAATTTTAGAAAAAGCTACAAAATTAAAAGAAGGTGCTGTTATATTTGGTTATTATACAAATAACCCCGAAGCATTTGGTGTAGTTGAATTTGATAATAACGGAAACGTATTATCTGTAGAAGAAAAACCAAAAAATCCTAAATCTAATTATATTGTTCCTGGGCTTTATTTTTATGATAATAATGTTATTGAAATAGCTAAAAAAGTTAAACCTTCAGACAGGGGTGAAGTAGAAATAACATCAATAAATGAAGCTTATTTAAATCAAAATAAATTAAAAGTTGAATTACTTGGAAGAGGAATGGCTTGGTTAGATACTGGTACACATGTAGGTTTACTTGAAGCAGGAAATTTTATTGAAACAATTCAAAAAAGACAAAGTCTTTATATTGCATGTTTAGAAGAAATAGCTTTTAATAAAGGATATATTTCTAAAGAAAAACTATTAGAATTAGCTGAACCATTGAAAAAAACAGATTATGGTCAATATTTAATTAATTTAGCTAAAAAATCATAAATTTTAGGATAATGATAATATGGGAAAATTTAAAATTATAAAAAAAGAAATTGAGGATGTTTTCACAGTAGAACCAACAGTTTTTGGTGATGACCGAGGATATTTCATGGAAACTTACAATGAAAATGATTTTAAAGATCAAGGAATAAATTTAACATTTGTTCAAGATAATCAATCAAAATCAACCAAAGGAGTATTAAGAGGTTTACATTTCCAATATAACCATCCTCAAGGGAAATTAGTTCGAGTAATCCGAGGAAAAGTTTTCGATGTTGCGGTAGATTTGAGAAAAGATTCAAATACATACGGAAAATGGGTTGGTGAAACATTATCTGAAGATAACAAAAAACAATTATTCATTCCAAAAGGTTTTGCTCATGGATTTTTTGTAATTTCCGATGAAGCAGAATTTGTTTATAAATGTACAGATTTTTATGTTCCTGATGATGAAGGTGGAATTTTGTGGAATGACCCAGATATCGGTATAAAATGGCCATTAGATGAAATAAATGAAGAAGATATTCTTTTATCAGAAAAAGATCAAAACTGGAAATTAATGAAAGATACTGAAACAAATTTTTAAAAACAATATAAGGGATATATATGACTCAAATTTTAATTACAGGTGGAGCAGGATTTATTGGAAGTAATTTCATTAGATATATGATTGAAAAATATCCAAATTATAAATTCATAAATTTAGATGCTTTAACTTATTGTGGCAATCTTGAAAACTTAGAAGGAATAGAAAAAAACCCAAATTATAATTTTGTAAAAGGAAATATTACAGATAAAAAACTTATTGATAATTTAGTTTCTAAAGTTGATTACATTGTTAACTTTGCGGCTGAAAGCCATGTTGATAGAAGTATAAAAGATCCAGAGATATTTATTAAATCAAATATATTAGGAACACAAAATTTGTTAAATGCTGCAAAAAAACACAATATTAAAAAATTTTTACAAGTTTCTACTGATGAAGTTTATGGAAGTTTAGGGAAAACAGGATATTTTACAGAAGAAACACCCCTTCAACCTAATAGTCCATACTCAGCAACAAAAGCAAGTGCAGATTTAATGGTAAGAGCATATCATAACACATTTGATTTGCCTGTAAACATTACTAGATGTTCTAATAATTATGGTCCTTATCAATTTCCCGAAAAATTAATACCATTAATGATTTCTAATGCTTTAGAAGATGAACCTTTACCAATTTATGGTGATGGAAAGAATATTAGGGATTGGTTACATGTTTATGATCATTGTACAGCTATAGATTTAGTTCTTCATGAAGGAAAATTGGGAGAAATATACAATATTGGGGGACATAATGAAAAACAGAATATTGAGATTGTTAAATTAATTTTATCCGCTTTAAATAAAGATTATTCATTAATAAAGTTTGTCAATGACAGATTAGGTCATGATAAACGTTATGCTATTGATTCTAATAAAATTAGGACAGAATTAGGATGGAAGCCTAAATATACATTTGAAACCGGGATTGTTGAAACAATCAATTGGTATCTTGAAAATCAAAAATGGATGAATAAAGTAAAAAGTGGAGAATATCAAGAATATTATAAAAAAATGTATGGAAATACTTTGAAATAAAATAAAAATGTGATTAGATGACTTATAAAATCAGTGTAATAATCCCAGTATATAATGTAGAAAATTATATTAAAGAATGTTTAGATTCTGTAATAAATCAATCATTAGGGATAGAAAATATTGAAGTAATTGTTGTCAATGATTGCACTTTAGATAACAGTATGAGCATTGTTAATGAGTATGCAAATAAATATCCCTCAATTAAAATAATCGAGCAAGAAAAAAATCAAGGCTTAGGGCCTACTCGTAATCTGGGTTTAAAGTATGTTACTGCTGATTATGTCACATTCTTAGATAGTGATGACTATATCTCTGAAAATGCATATGAAAATTGCTTAAATTTATTTTTAACTAATGAAAATACAGATTTAGTAATCTATAAATATGAATTATTTAATCCTGATGGTGCAATCCCTCCAAAGGATATTCATCAAAAAATTTATGAAAAAGATCATATTATTACTAATTTAAATGATGTTCCAGAAATAATATTTGCAACAGCTTCTTGGAATAAGATTTATTCAAAGAAACTATTCCCTTATCTAAATTTTCCATCTATTTTATATGAAGATAATATAACTTCTGTCGAAACTTTAATAAATTCCAATAAAATCATTGTTACAACGGATTCAACATATCACTATCGCTACGAAGAAGATGGTTCCTCAATAACTCAATCAATTTCCAAAAAAAATAATGAAGATTTAGTAAGATGTATTCTTTTAATATTGGAAGTAAAAGATAATTGTCCCAAATATGAAGATTTAATATACTTTTTAGCTTTAAAATTTACTTATGATAATATATTTTGGATGTTAAATATTAATTTTACATTTGAGGATCAAAAAGAAATTTTCAATAACTTAAAAATTTTGTCTGATAAATTTCCTACAAGAATTTTAAATCTTTTTGAAAAAAATTTTCCAGAATATCCATTTTCAAATCAAGAAAAACTGCTTGATATGGGGAAAATGAATGCATTAGATTATTTAATAAAATATAAATTTTTTGATGAATATATAAACCCTATATATTTAAGTAATTTATACATTGATGTTGGGGAAGGTTTTAATGAAAAAGATAAAATTGTTTTAAAATATAGTTTAGATGAGATTATAGATTTAAAATTTAATGTGGAAAATTTTAATAAAATTGAAAACATACGTTTTGACCCAGTAGAGAATGCTTTTTGTCTTTGTCAAATTTTATCTATTACTTCAAATAATAAGAAATTTAAAGTAGGAAGATATAATTGTGAAAATGTATTAGATGAAAACAAACAAATTTTCACAACCCCTGACCCCGAATATTTGATTGTAGGCGATTTTGAAAACATTAAATATATTGAAATAAAATTCAAAATCGAAATTTTGTCTAATTCTCAAATTGGAGAACAATTTGTTTTAAAACAAAAAGAAATTGAAAATAATAATAATAAATTAATAAAAGCTTATTCTGATATAGGTGAAAAAGATAAGGCTATTAATGAAAAAGATAAGGCTTTGATTAATTTAAATCAAATAATAAATAATCAAAATGAAGAAATATCTAATCAAAAAGTAATCATTGAATCAAAAAATAATATAATTGAAGAAATGATTAATTCAAACTCTTGGAAAGTTACTAAACCATTACGTTCTATTATCGGGACATTTAAAAAGAAATAATTCTAAGAGATTAGTGGAGTATAAATTATTATGAATGATGTATCACAACTTAGCTTTCTTAAAAAATCAAAATTCAATGTTAAGAAAGCTTCCCTTTACGAAGAAGCATATAAAAAAATTTTAGACACAGATTTATTTGATAAAGAATTTTATTTAAATACTTATTATAATGTAGCTAAATCCGGAATTGATCCATTAACCCATTATTTATTTTATGGAGGCAATGAAGGAAAATATCCTAGCTTAAAATTTAATGGTAATAAATATTTAAATGCTTATCCCGAGATTATAGACTCTGGTATTAATCCCTTAGTTCATTATATTCTTAAAGGGCAATATGAAGGTAAAAAAACATTTCCTGTAAATTCTTTACAGTTACATGAAAAAATTTTGAAAAATAATTTACTCTATTTAAATAATTATGTTTTTGAGGTTGAGCCTTTAGTTTCTATTATTGTTCTTAATCGTAATGGTTTAAGACATTTGGAGCTTTTATTTAAGGATTTTAATGTTAATACTAATTATGATAATTTTGAGATTATTGTTGTTGATAATGGTTCTAGTGATGGTTCTGTTGAGTTTTTAGAATCTTTATCTAATGATTTACCAATTAAAATTATTAAAAATAGTGAGAATAAGTCTTTTTCTGAGGCTAATAATCAAGCTGTGGATGTTTGTAATGGGGATTATGTTCTTTTGCTTAATAATGATATGGAACCTACCTATGGTTGGTTAAATGAAATGATGGGTGCAATGATTTATAATGATAATGTAGGTGCTGTAGGAGCAAAACTAATCTATCCATATTACTATGACAGAGTTTCAATAGATAAATCTTTCACAATTCAACATGCTGGAGTAAAATTTGAAGAGGTAACAAATGAAGAATATACTTATGGTCCTTATCATGAATACATATTTTATCCTTTGATATTTGATAAAAAATTGAATAAAACTTCAGAATGTATGGCAGTTACAGCAGCAGCAGTACTCATTAAAAAATCTATTTATAAAAAATTAAATGGACTTTCTAATGACTTTTTTTATGGTTATGAAGATGTTGATTTCATGTTGAATCTGAATCAAAAAGGATATAAAATATTATACTGTGGTTCTGCATTACTATTCCATCATGAAAGCAGCACAAGAAATAATGAAGGCAATTATGATGAAATAAACCTTAAAAATATTAAAACTTTAATGAAAAAATGGGATAATTACCTTTTTAAAAGTATTCTTAATGATAAAATTACCCAAAAAAAATTTTTCACAGATAAAAAACTTAAAATAAGTTTTATAAAAGAAGGAAATAGTCAAAAAATCACAAATGGAATAATTAATGGAAATGAAGATTATACTCTTATATCAAATTTATCAAAAGAATTTAATGATATGAATTATAATATTGATTTAATTTCAAATATTGAAGATAATAACTTTGGAAAAGATGTAGATATAATTTTATCCTTTGATTTAAGATATGATATAGAAAATATAATCTCTAGAAACAATATTATTAAAATTATACAATTAAATAATAATTATAATTCAATAGATAAAGATAAAAAATCTAACATTCCAAAATATGATATAATTTTAACTAAAAATGAGCAAGATTCTAAAGAAATAAAAGAAGATTTAAACATAAAAAATGTTTTTTATTTAAATGAAAGCAAAATTCCTAAAAATTATTATTTTACTGCAGAAAAATTATTATATACAATATCAAAAGTATACAATTTATAATTTCTAAACTTTTTTAAGAATTTTTTTTATTTTATTTTTAATTTTATTAGTATTATTTTTTTTATTCAAAGAAATATTAGATTGAGGATTTTTAATATTATCGCTAATTTCCTTTAAGTTACTAAATGCTTCTTCTAACTTATCATCTCTTAATTTTTCCATAACATTTCTAAATAATTCAAAATTAGGATTAATATTTAAATCAATTACATTTAATTCTTTAAATAATGGTTGGGATTGTTTAAGTAATTGATATTTTTCATTATCCGTAAGTTCACTATTAATTATATTATCTATCCAACTACCTAAGTGCATACTAAACAACAAATCATAATATTTACAACCAGCATTGTTTTTAAGGATATTCTTAGTGTAAAAATATCCATCTAATAATTTACTTATATAATGGAAACTTTTTGAATAACTTGTAGAAGAATTATCACTTTCTCTTATTCTAAAACAGTAAACATAATCTGGTAAAAAAGTAATTTTCTTAGCATTTAAAAAGGTTTCTATCATAAAAGCTAAGTCTTCAGCAAACATTTTTTCTGGAAAATAAATATTGTTTTTTCTAATTAATTTTTCTGGAAAAATCATTCTCCAAATGTTATTTATAGTTATAAAATTAGTATTTTCATCCAATGAACTTATACTCAATTCTTCTGTTACCCATTCATCAGAAACCCAATCTGCAATTCCAAAAGTTTTAAATCTACCAATCACAATTGAATCTTGACTTCCATTAATTTTTTGATATAATAATTTCAAAGAATCCTTAGGGTAACGATCATCATGATCCATAAACATTAAATATTCTCCATTTGCTTTATTTATCCCAATATTTCTAGCATTCCCTGGAGCACCTGCTTTTTCACTTAATTTATAAGATAAAATATTATTATATTTTTCAACATATTTTTTAATGATATTTGGAGTATTATCTGTTGAAAAATCATCTATAAGAATTAATTCAATATTTTCAAACCCAATACTTTGGTTTTGAACAGATTTTATAGTTTCATCTAAAAATTTTTCAGAATTGAAAGTAGGTATTATAACACTAATTTTATATTTCATAATTTTACTATTGATTAAATTATATATTAATTTAATTAATCAAAATTAAAAAGAGGTTTTTAAAAATTTTTAATCACATTTAAAAAAATTTTATTAATAAAAAAAGTAATATAACTATTCATAATAAATATTTTATTTAAATTAAATTCTTTTATAAAGGGATATTAAATCATGTATGAAGAAATTTATAAAACTTATAAAAATACCGTAGAAGATCATATTCATAGAAATTTATTCATGGATATTGATGCTAATCCGGATAATGAATTAATTAATGATATTAAGAATAATAAGATTGTTATTTATACAGCATTTACTGGGGATTATGATACTTTAAAAGAACCTAAATTTATTGATGAAAATTGTGATTATGTATGTTTCACAGATAATCCAAATGTTGAGTCTGATTTATATAAAATTATACCTATGGAAGATTCTAATTTAGATAATAATCGTAAAGCAAAACAGTACAAAGTTTTACCTCATAAATATCTTTCTAATTATAAGTATAGTTTTTGGTTAGATGGAACTTTTGAAATTAAAAGCAGTTTAAGAGAATATATTTACAAGTATATAAAAAACCCAATGCTTTGTGTGGTACATACAGAACGGGACTGTATTTATGATGAATTAGTTGCTTCTTATAATATTGCTAGATACCCTAAAGCTATTATGAATAAACAAGTAAATCATTATAGGGATGAAGGTTTTCCTAAACATTATGGCCTTGGAGTTATGGGCTCTATATTCAGACAACATAATAATCCTAAGGTTTCAAAATTAATGGACGATTGGTGGAATGAAATAATAAAATATACAAATCAAGACCAATTAAGTTTTGCATATGTAGCTTGGAAAAATAATTTCCATCCTTCTGTTAGTCCTGTTTATTATTGGGATAATGAATTTTGGAGTAAAACAAGTGGGGAAAAATATCATCATAAATTTGAATCACCTAACCCCTTATCTAGTGATAATTTAATAAATTATATTGAAAATAATATGAAAGAGGAAATGACTCTTAAAAAAGAGGAGATATATTTATTATTAAATGATATTGATACTTTAAAAGTTCAATTACATGATCAAGAAATAATGAATTCAAGAGCTAAGAAAGAGATTAATACTATGATTAATTCAAACTCTTGGAAAGTTACTAAACCTTTACGAAGTATAAGTCATAAAATTAAAAAATAAACTTTTGAGTAAGTAATGTGGTTTTTTAAAATGGTTAATGAAAAATGTTCTAAAGATTTAATTATTTCATATTTTTTCCCAGAATATGTTGATACTGGTGGATTTGTAGTAGCTAAACGTATAATTGAAAATGGAAAAAAGGTGGATGTAATCCAAAATCATATTGAAAATGTTGCATTAGATAACTCTTTAAATGATTTAATTAATGAATATGTTGAAGATAAAATAGTTTTACATGCATATGATGCTGAAAAATGGGAATGGAGTGTAATAAAGCCTTTTATTGAAGAAGGTATGGTGGAGTTAAACAATCAAAAATCTAAAAAGGGTGTTTATAAATCAATATATTCCAGAGCCATGCCTACACCGGCTCATTTTTTAGCTTTTGAATATAAAACACAAAATCCTGATACTAAATGGACTGCTGAATTTTCTGATCCTGTTTTGTTTGATAATTATGGTAAAGAAAGAAATACTAAGTTAAAGGATGAAAAATACATAAAAAAAGTCAATTCAATTATTTCACAGGATGTAAATTTAAAGGAAATGAATCTTAATAGTGCTCTTGATTCTAATTTAACTTCTATTGAATTTTTATGTGAATTATTGCCTTTTTTATTTGCTGATAAAATTATTTTTACAAATGAAAATCAAAAAAAGCTCATGATAAATAAATTTCTTTTAAAAAATAAAGGAAATTTTAAAAATTTCAAACAGTTCATTGATAATAAAAGTTTAATAAAACCACAACCTATTTTAAAGAAAAGTGCTTATGAATCTATTCAAAGTAAGTATAAAATAGATAATAATTATATAAATTTTGCATATTTTGGACTTTTTTACGGTAATAGAAATTTTGAGGATGTTTTTTATGCTTTTGAAAATATTTCTCCATTTTTTAAAAGTAAATGTAAATTACATATTTTTACATCTCAGACCGAGTTTGTTAAAAGAGCAACTTCAGATTTAAAGATAAAAGATAATATTATTATTAATAAAAGCCGTTCATTTTTAGATTTTTTAAATCTTACAACTAAATTTGATGTATTAATAGTCACTGATGCTAATACAGAAGATTATTTTGAAATTAATCCATATTTACCTTCAAAATTATCTGATTATATTGGAAGTGGGAGTGATATTTGGGGAATTTGTGAGTTGGGTAGTATATTAGATTCAAATGAAATAATTAAGTATAAATCTCGATTAGGAGATTATATATCTTCTAAAGTTGTTGTTAACAAAATAATCCAAGAAAAATTAAATTGCAATGAAAATGGAGAAGAATTTAATAATCCCAATTTGACCGAAGTAAATACTCAAGAACAGAATGATATATTAAAATCTAATTTAAATGAAGTAATTAATTACTTAAAAAAGAGAAATATTGGTTTAACCGATGATTTAAATAATGTTATTAATTTAAATCACGAAAAACAATTTTATATTAATAAATTAGAAAATGATTTAAAATCTTCTAAAGTTCAATTAAATGATCAACAGGTAATGAACTTAAAATCCACTGAAGAAATTGATAAAATGGTTAATTCTTCTTCATGGAAACTTACTAAACCTTTAAGAAGTATAGGTCAAAAAATTAGGAAATAAATTTTTTTACAAATGGAGTATAAATAATGAGTGTGCCATCTTTCAAAACTTTTTTAATTAAATCTAAATTCAATTACAATAAGGCTTCCTTGTATAAAGAAGCTTATTCTAAAATTTTAGATGAAAATTTATTTAATGAAGAATTTTATATCGAAAAATATCCTAATATAAAAAATTCAGGAATTAATCCTTTGTTACATTACTTATTTTATGGATATAAAGAACATAAAATTCCAGCATTAAATTTTGATAGTAATATCTATTTAGATAAATATCCCTCTGTAAAACAACTAAATATTAACCCTTTGGTTCATTATGTGATGTATGGTAAAAAAGAAGGGAAAAAATCATTTTTATCTCCAGCATTAAATTTTTATAATAAATTATTCGAAATTAATTCTTTATTCTTAAATAATTATGTTTTTGAGGTTGAGCCTTTAGTTTCTATTATTGTTCTTAATCGTAATGGTTTAAGACATTTGGAGCTTTTATTTAAGGATTTTAATGTTAATACTAATTATGATAATTTTGAGATTATTGTTGTTGATAATGGTTCTAGTGATGGTTCTGTTGAGTTTTTAGAATCTTTATCTAATGATTTACCAATTAAAATTATTAAAAATAGTGAGAATAAGTCTTTTTCTGAGGCTAATAATCAAGCTGTGGATGTTTGTAATGGGGATTATGTTCTTTTGCTTAATAATGATATGGAACCTACCTATGGTTGGTTAAATGAAATGATGGGTGCAATGATTTATAATGATAATGTAGGTGCTGTAGGAGCAAAACTAATCTATCCATATTACTATGATGAAAAAAACAACTATAAATCATTTCTAATACAACATGTAGGAGATATATTTGATGAAAGAATCAAACCATGTTGTGCTTATGCTTATAACAAAAATAAATTTGAACAACCTTATGAAAGTAAAGTAAATAAATCAAATCAAGTGGCGGCTGTAACTGCAGCAGCAATATTAATCAAAAAATCTATTTATAAAGATTTAAACGGATTGAATGAAGAATATTTTTATGGATTTGAAGATGTTGATTTTTCATTAAATCTTAATAAGGCAGGATATGAAATTTTATATTGCTCTGCTGCATTATTATTCCATCACGAATCAAGTACACGTATAAATGATAAAAAAGAATATTTAAAAAATAATGAACTTAATACAAGAACTTTATGGGAAAAACAAGGTAGTTACATTACTCAAAAGATTTTTTTAGATAAAATTCATAATATAAAATTTTTCACAGAAAAACCACTTAAATTCACATTTTTAATAGAAGAATTTAATATAAATTTAAAAAATTATGATTTAGTATCTAATTTAGCTAAAAATCTGAATAAAAAAGATTTTAATGTTGATTTGTTGACTTCATCCGATAAACAGGATGCAGGTGATGATACTGATGTTTTAATATCATTTTCTAAAGAATATGATATTAAAAGAGTAAATTGTAGAAAAAACTCTGTAAAAATTCTTTATTTAGATGAAGACTTTGATTTTAATAATGATTTTGATTTTTATGATATAATTTTAACTGAAAAAAATAAGGTTTATAATGAATTAAAGAAAAGTTTTTCACAAAGTAGTTTTTTAGTTAATTTAAATAGTAATTTTTGTGAAGAGATGATGAATATTATTGAAGAATGCATTTTAAATAAATATTAATTTATAGGTTTAAGGTTATTATTATGGGATTAAACATTTTAAACAAGCAAAATTTAAGTAAAAAAATTAAATATCATTTTCCTATTGTATATTTACTTTTTAAACCTAATAAGCAGATGTTTAAAAATATTAAAGGATTTAGATCTATTAAGAAAAATAATCTTTTTGATGAAGAGTTTTATTTAAGTAATTATAAAGATGTTAAAGCTTCAGGGATGAATCCTATAATTCATTATATCATTTATGGGTATAAAGAAGGTAAAGATCCAAATAAAGATTTTGATGGAGTTTATTATTCTCATAAATACGGTGACGCATTAAGTAGCAAATTAAGCCCATTAGTCCATTATAGTTTATATGGACTTCAAGAGAATAGGGAATACAAATTAGATAAAAATCTTTTTCCTATAATCCCTTATGAAAAAGTAGTTAATATTCTTAAAAAATTAAATAATAATTTGCCAAAAAATAAATTAATAGAAAATATCCAAAAACATTTGCTTAATTCAAATTATCCTATAAATAAAGATTGTAAATCTAATAAAAAAAGAGTACTTTATTTAGTTCATGAAAAAATAGGTAGTTTTGCAGGGACAGGTTTTACAACTAATGATATTATAGATAATATTCAGGATTCATATGAATGTTATATTTTAACTTCAAATGGATTGGAATTAGAGTTATGGCGAAAGGAAATAGATCATTTTGAAAAATTAGGCCAGTGGGATGTCCATTTATCTGATAATTTATCTTTGGATAAGAATGTAAACTTTTCTAAACTCTTATATTCCAAAGAGTTAATGGCAATTTATTTTACAATACTGGTCAATTTAAATATAGATTTAATTCATATTAATCATTTAATAAACCATTCATTTGATATATCAAAAGTAGCTGAAAAGTTAAATATCCCAATCATATTGAGTATACATGATTTTTATTATATTTGCCCATCAATTCATTTATTAAATAAAAACCAAGAATATTGTGAGTTGATGTGTAGAAAAGATAAATGGGCATGTGGATGTGTTAATTCAAGTGATGAGATTTCTTTAAAAAATACAATCAATTTATGGAGAAATGAATCCCTTAAATTTTTAAATCGTTGTTCTTTAATAATAGCACCTTCAAACTATTCTACTGAAGTTTATAATGCCCAATACCCTGAAATTAAAAACAATATAAAAATCATTGAACATGGACGTAACTTACCAAAAAGATTAAATTGCAGTTTAACCCCTAAAAACACTCCAATTAAAATATTATTCCCTGGACATATAAGTAAACACAAGGGATCATTATTAATACGTAAACTAAAAGAAATTGATAAAGATAATAAATTAGAATTTCATTTTATGGGCACTACTTACCCTTCATTGAAACAATATGGGAAAAATCATGGTCGTTACTCAAGAGAAGACTTTGGAAAGTTTGTAAATAATATTAAACCCTCATTTATGGGAATATTTTCAATAATACCCGAAACTTATTCTCATACTTTAACTGAAAGTTGGAATTCCGGAGTACCGGTTATAGCTACAAATTTAGGGGCTTTATCCGAAAGAATAAATAAAACAGGTGGGGGATGGTTAGTAGATTATAAATCTCCTCAAAAAGTATATGATAAAATAATGAAAATTGCTAACAATCCTAAAGAATATGAAAAAGTTGTTGATAATATCTCTAAAATAAAATTCAAATCAAAAAAAGAGATGACTGATGAATATAAAAAGGTATATGATGAATTAACATCTCACAAGGAGATTGATTACAATGTCTAAGTATAAGTTAAGTGTGATTATTCCTACTTTTAATACTGGTGTTTTTTTGCATGAGTCTTTAGGTAGTATTATTAATCAGTCTATTGGTTTTGAGAATGTTGAGGTAATATTGGTTGATGATAAGTCTTCTGATCCTTTAACTTTAAGTATTATTGATGATTATGTTTCAAAATATTCTAATATTAAAGTTATTTATTTAGAAGAAAATTCTGGATTTCCCGGTCGTCCTCGTAATGTTGGTATTGATGCTTCTACTAGTGATTATGTAATTGTAATGGATCATGATGATAGTTACGAAATAGATGCATTCGAACATTTATATAACACCATAACTAAAGAAAATGCAGACGTTGTTATATGTAACTTTAATCAAGTATTTAAAGATGGAAGCATACCTTTTAAATCTCTTTTTGGAGATGTGTCCTCTATAAAAGTTGAAAATATTGAAGAGAACAAAAAGCTACTACAAATTCCTGCAGCAATTTGGACTCGATTATTTAGAAAATCTTTTCTTAAAAAGCACAATATACGATTCTTAGAAGGAATGTTAGCCGAAGATGTATACGTTGGGGTTAATTCGTTATTAAATGCAAAAGGTATAGTTTATTTAAATAGTTATTATGGTTATAATTATAAAACACGAGATACTGCTGAAGATAAATCTACAATTCACATCCGAAATAAAAAATATATTGATGCAATTTTAAACGGCTTTTTAAATATCTCCTCCATGATTGAAGAACAAAATAAAGAAAAATATTCTGATGATATATTTAAACCACATTTAACATCTTGGTTATACACTATAGTATTAAGTAATACAAATAAAGAAGAAAGAAAACAACTATTTAAAAAGGCTTCTAATTTATATAAAAAAAGATATGTTGATGACCCCTATTTTAAAGGACGTTATAATAAATTAGTTAATTATATTCTAAATAATCAATTTGATCAAGCAGTAAATGAAAGTATTAAATTACAATCTATAGAAGAAAATATGAATGTTAAATTAGTAAATGAAATAAAAGAAAATAATAAATTAATTAATAAAACAAAAAATAAATTTAAAAAATCGTTGAAAAAAATATTTAAAAATTAATGATTACAATGTCTAAGTATAAGTTAAGTGTGATTATTCCTACTTTTAATACTGGTGTTTTTTTGCATGAGTCTTTAGGTAGTATTATTAATCAGTCTATTGGTTTTGAGAATGTTGAGGTAATATTGGTTGATGATAAGTCTTCTGATCCTTTAACTTTAAGTATTATTGATGATTATGTTTCAAAATATTCTAATATTAAAGTTATTTATTTAGAAGAAAATTCTGGATTTCCCGGTCGTCCTCGTAATGTTGGTATTGATGCTTCTACTAGTGATTATGTAATTGTAATGGATCATGATGATAGTTACGAAATAGATGCATTCGAACATTTATATAACACCATAACTAAAGAAAATGCAGATATGGTATCTTCAAATTATTTTGAAGAATATAAGAACATAAAAGAAAAACATACATATATTTTCGGTCCTGATTTTGATAAAATAAAGATTAGTTCAATAGATGAAGATTTAAGATTTTTTGACATAGGTCCTGCCATATGGATAAAATTGTTTAGAAAATCTTTTCTTAATGAACATAATATACGATTCTTAGAAGGAATGTTAGCTGAAGATTTAAATTTTTTCATAAATGTATTATTACAATCTAATTCTATTGTTTATTTGGATAATTACTTTGGTTATAATTATAAGATACGTGATACCGATGAAGATAAATCAACTATTCATGTTAGAAATAAAAAATATTTAGATGCTATGATTTCAGGCTATTATGAAACATGGGACATGCTAATAAATTTAAATCAAGAGAAATATTTTTCAAATGTATTTAGGGCTCATTTAGTATTTTGGTTAACAAGTTTCATTGCTAGTGATATTTCAAATATGGATAAAAAAGATCTTGCAAAAAGAATGGGGCCTATATTAACCGAACAATTAAAATATACTCCGGATTTTGGTGAAACAATTTATATTCCATTAGTTAAACCCCTTAAAAATAAAAATTTTGATGAATTTGTAAAAGCTTCTAATAATATCAAAAAATCCAGAAAAAGAAGAATGAAAATTAAGAATTTTATTCATAAACTTAAAATTTAATTTTATACTTTATAATATTTCATATTTTTTTTATTTTAAATGGTAATTTTTATAAAAGAAGAAATAAATAATAAAATTAATAATTTAATATTTAGATTACTAATTTTATTTAATCTAATTTTAAAATCTTAAGAAAGAATATTAAAAACTAATTAGGTATTGCAATGTTTGATAAACGTTTTATTTCAAATTTTACTAAATATAAATTTTTGTTAGTAGAACTTGTGAAAAGAGATATAAAAGGTAAATATAAGGATTCTGTTTTAGGTTTATTATGGAGTTTTTTAAATCCATTATTAACTATGGTTGTATTAACCTTTATTTTTTCTTATGTCTTTAAAATGTCAATTGATAATTTCCCAGTTTATTTTTTAACAGGATTTTTAATATTTAACTTATTTAATGCTGCTACTAATGGTGCAATGGAATCAATTAAAGGGAATGCTGGCATAATTAAAAAAATTTACCTTCCAAAGTATATGTTTGCACTTGGGACAACCTGTTCGGAATTAGTTAATTTTTTAATATCTTTAGTAGTACTAGTTTTAGTAATGCTTGTTACAAATGCACCATTCCATCCTACTATAATATTTACAATAATTCCAGTATTCTTATTAGTTATAATGGCGATTGGTGTAGGTTTAATCTTAGCTACTTTAACAACATTTTTCACAGATATTAGATATTTGTATGGTGTTTTCACTATGACTTTAATGTATGCATCAGCAATATTTTATCCTGTTGAAGTATTACCTCAACAATATCAATTTTTATTCGAATTAAATCCTGTTTATTTAGCTATTGCTGGAGCACGGGATGCTATTCTAGGAGGAATATTTCCTAATATAAAATACATGATTGTATTGGGAATAGTTGCATTTGTATTATTATTTATAGGAATGTATATTTTTTACAAATACCAAGATAAATTCATATTATATTTATAAAAAAATGACAAAATTAAAGAGGAGGTTAAATAATGGGTGCTGATATTGAATCAAATAATGAGATCATAGAAAAATCTATTGAAGATGCAAAGAAAAAAGCTGAGAAAGATAAAAATCTTATTAAAGTAAATAAAAATTATAGTCTCTCTAAAACCTCTGGTCAATTAATAGAAAGGGATAAAAATCATTCTGATAATTTTTTAGATGAACAAGGTTTAGGAAGCACAATTAATGATATAAACACTAAAGAAGAAGATAATGAATTTCAATCACTTCCTTATAATATTTCTAATGAAATAGCCATAAAAGTAGAAAATTTAACAATGGAATTTAATTTAAATCAAGAAAAAGTAGATAATCTAAAAGAATATGTTATAAAAAGGATTAAACACGAGATTAAACCTAAAACACATTTTTTAGCATTAAATAATCTTTCTTTCACAGTTCATAAAGGTGAAAGAGTAGGTATAATAGGATTTAATGGAGCTGGAAAAAGTACATTATTGAAAATTTTAGCAGGGGTTATGAAACCAACTAAAGGTAATGTTGAGTCTCATGGTAGAATTGCACCTTTACTTGAATTAGGTGCAGGTTTTGATTATAATTATACTGGTGAAGAAAATATTTTTTTAAATGGTGCAATTTTAGGATATCAAAAAGATTTTTTACAATCAAAATATGATGAAATAGTTGATTTTTCCGAGTTAGGTGAATTTATTCAAGTTCCAATTAAAAATTATTCTTCAGGTATGCTATCTAAATTAGGTTTTTCAGTTGCAACTATAGTTGAACCAGATATTTTAATTTTAGATGAAGTCTTATCTGTTGGGGATGTAAAATTTAAGAAAAAAAGTGGAGATAAACTTAAATCTATGATGGGTTCTGGAGTAACCGTATTTTTAGTTTCACATTCTGTTGATCAAATTAGACAATTATGTAAAAGAGTTTTATGGTTGGATCACGGTAATCTTGTTATGGACGGGGATGTTGATGAAGTTTGTGATGCTTATATTGAAACAGCTAAAGAAGCATCAGCAGAGGAGTTACATAATATTGAATTATATTAATTAAAAATTTTTGTTAAAACTTTTAGGTCATTGTATGTACTTTAAACACAAGCTAATGGGATTTTTTTTTAATATTTGTAGAATTTTTCCATTAAAATCAAATAAAATAACTTTCATAACAGATAAAAATAAGTCATTTGAAGATAATTTTAAATATATTATCAAGGAATTAAATAAAGAAGAATCTGATTATGATTATACTTTTTTTAAAAAAGATAAAATTTCATTATTAAATTTTTATAATTTAGCAACTTCTAAATATATTTTTTTAAATGATAACTTTTTTCCAATGGCATTTATGAATTTTAATAGGGATGTTAAAATAATCCAATTATGGCATGCACCAGGGGCTTTTAAGAAATTTGGTTATTCTATACTAAAAGATGAATCTAGAAAAGAATTATTAAGTGAAATATCTAGAAAAACAACATATCTTATAGTTACTTCTCATAATATAATTGATTTTTACAAAAATGCTTTTAATATTAATAAAAATAAAATTTTACCTCTTGGAATTCCTAAAACTGATTTTTATTCAAAGGAAAATTTGTCTGAAAAAAATTTAAATAAAATACGAATTAATTTTGAAAAAGAACATCCAGAAATTAAAAATAAGAAAATTATACTTTATGCCCCTACATTTAGGGAAAATGAGAAATATGCTAATATTTTTAATTTTTTCGATGTTAAAAAATTTAATAATCAATTAGGTAAAGATTATGCTTTAATTGTAAGATTACATCCAAAAATAAGAGAAGTTGTTAGTGAAAATTCTAATATATTTAAAATTTTAAAATCAAATGAAGTTATAGATTGCACTCATTATGAAAATGAGCAAGAGTTATTGTTATTGTCAGATATATTAATTACCGATTATTCTTCTATTATGATTGAGTTTAGTTTCTTGAAAAAGCCATCTATTTTCTTTAGTTTTGATTTAGAAGATTATGAAACTAAAGAACGAGGGTTTTATTATAATTATAAAAAAAATGTTCCGGGACCTATCGTTTATGATTCACAAGAATTAATTGATACAATTAAATCTTTAAATTTTGATTTTGATAAAATTGGTAGTTTTGCAAACTATCAATTTGATTATTTTGATGATATGTCTTCTAAACGAATTCTTGATTATGTATTAAAAAATTAATTACAAAATTTTAAAACCCTATTTTTAAGGATTCAATATAATAAATATAAATATTATTTATAATGAAAAACATAATTAAGATAATATATTCTATAAACTTTGTTATTTTGAGTTTAAAGAACTTTTTATTTAATGGTGAAAAACATGATATTTGCGGCTATTTTAGCAGGTGGAACTGGAATTAGAATGGGAAATGTAGATAAACCTAAACAATTTCTTTTCTTAGGAAATAAACCTATAATAATTCACACTATAGAAAAATTTTATATTAATCCTAATTTTAATAAAATCATTGTTTTATGTCCAAAGCAATGGATTAATTATACTAAAGATCTTATTAATAAATACATAAAGGATAATCAAAATATAATAGTTATTGAAGCAGGAAATGTAAGAAATGAAACTATTATGAAAGCTATTAATTACATTGAATCTAATTTTTCAATTAATTCTGAAGATATCATTGTTACTCATGATTCAGTAAGACCATTTGTTACACATAGGATCATTGAAGATAATATTAATGCTGTAATTAAGTATGGTGCGTGTGATACTATAATTCCTGCATCTGATACAATTGTTCAAAGTTTAAACGGTCAATTTGTTAGTGATATTCCAAATAGAATAAATATGTATCAAGGTCAAACACCCCAATCTTTTAAAATTCTCAAATTGAAAGAACTTTACAATAAATTATCTAATAATGAAAAATCAATTTTAACTGATGCTGCAAAGATTTTTATCATGAATAATGAGGATGTTTTTTTAGTTAATGGGGAAGTAACTAATATTAAAATTACATATCCATATGATTTAAAAGTAGCTAATTCAATTCTTAATGAAGAATAATATAAAATATTGGTGGTATTTGATGATTAATATTATATATAGACTTGTTTCTCCAAAGTTATTTGAAGAGGTTTACGGAGAAATAAATGATTTGGAAAATGAGGTTATAGTTCGTCCAACTCACTTGTCAATTTGTAATGCAGATCAAAGATATTATCAAGGTAGTAGGGTTCCAGAAGTATTAAATAATAAACTTCCAATGGCTTTAATACATGAAGGTGTAGGTAAAGTAATTAAAGATGGGACTGGTCATTTTAATGTTGGTGATAATGTGGTTATGATTCCTAATATTCCCATAGAAAATGATAAAGTTATTGCTGAAAATTATTTAACTTCTAGTAAATTTAGATCTAGTGGTTATGATGGATTCATGGAAGATTATGTATCATTAAAACCAGATAGATTAATTAAAATACCTAATAATTGTAATCTTAATGTTTTAGCATTCACTGAACTTGTTACAGTTAGTTATCAAGCAATATTGAGATTTAAAAAACATTCTAATAAAAATAAAAATATTATAGGTATTTGGGGTGATGGTAATTTAGGTTATATCACTTCTCTTCTCTTAAAAATTATATTTCCCAATTCAAAGATAATAGTTTTTGGGGTTAATGATGAAAAATTGGAAATGTTTTCATTTGTTGATAAAACTTATAAAATCAATGAAATACCAAAGGATTTAACTATTGATCATGCATTTGAAGCTGTAGGGGGATTAAATTCTCAGTCCGCAATATCCCAAATTATAGATTTAATAAATCCGGAAGGCACTATTTCTATACTTGGAGTATCTGAATATCCTATTCAAATTAACACTAGAATGATTTTAGAGAAAGGATTAATATTGTTTGGAACAACACGTAGTGGTAGAAAAGATTTCTTAGGGGCTATTAATTTATTTAAAGAAAATCCAAAAATATTAGAATACTTAGAAAATATTATCAATGAAACAATTGAGATAAATAATTTAAATGATATTACTAAAGCATTTGATAAAGATTTTAATTCAAATTTTGGTAAAACTGTTTTAGTTTGGAATAAATAAAAATCATGAAATAAAAGGAGATATTTAATGAATCCAAAAGTTAGTGTTATAATACCAGTTTTTAACAATTCTAATTACATAGAAAATACATTATTATCTCTTATAAACCAAACTTTCAATGATTTTGAAGTTATTATTATTAATGATGGATCATATGATGATAGTATAGAAAAAGTTGATAATTTACTATCTCAATCTAATATTCCTTTTCAAATTTTTTATCAAGAAAATAAAGGAGTTAGTACAGCTAGAAACAAAGGTTTAGATTTGGCTAAAGGAAAATATATAGTTTTTTTGGATGGGGATGATTATATTGGTAAAAATCATATTAAATGGTTATATGAATCAATAATAGAAAAAGATTGCGATTTTTCTTTTACTCAAATGTTAATAATTAGTCAAGATGGAGTAGTACTAACCAAACCAACAGCATATGATTCTATTAAGGGTAAATCTATTATAGGGAATTATGATTTAATAAAACAAGAATTAATGATGAAAATCCCATTTAGATTTTGTCAGATAATGTATGATAAACAAATTTTAGATGAAAATGGTTTAAGATTCACTGCTAATGTATCCTATGGTGAAGACACTGAATTTGCATTAAAATCATTAATTCATGTTAAAAAAGTAGGTTATACTGCTAAACCAAGTTATTTCTATTTACAAAATAGTTCATCTTCAACATCTCAAAGTTTTCTTGAAAGATTTAATTTTATAAAAATATTAGAAAATTTAGCAATATATTATCATGATTATAATATGCCAAAAGAAGAATTAATTAATTATCCTTATGTTGAAGAGTTAATAGATTTAATCACTAATTATAGGATACCCAAAGCTATATTTGGAAATTTAATGTATTTATTTTATAAAAATTATCCGTTTAATAAAGTAATGGATAAAATGAAAGAAATAGATTATGTTAGAAAACTTAGAGGTTTTAAGCCTTATGAAAAAACTGACTTATTGTTTTTATTTAAAACAGAAATATTTTTAATAAGTCCTAAAATTTATTATATTTTATGGAAAACATTTAAAAACAGCATCTAAAATTTAAGTATTAGGTTAATTAAATGAAAGTTTCAATTATAACCCCAAATTATAATGGTGAAAATTTTTTAAATATATATTTTGAATCTTTAATCAGTCAAAATAAACATATAAGAGAAGTTATCATTGTTGATAATGGTTCAACAGATAATAGTGTGAACATTATAAAAGACTATCAAAAGAATTTAGATTATCCCTTACAAATTATTTTAATCCAAAATAAAGAAAATTTAGGTTTTGCAAAGGCAACAAATCAGGGAATAAAAATAGCACAATCTGAATTATTATTATTCTTAAATAATGATGTTGAATTAAATAATAACTCTATATCTCCTTTGATAAATTGTATTACAAAAGATGATTTCATATTTTCATCAGCATCAAAAATGATTCAATTTAATAATAGGAATTTAATAGATGATGCTGGAGATGAATATACTTTATTAGCTTATACAAAAAAAGTAGGTAATGGTCAAAATATAAATAAATATACTAAAGAAAGAGAGACATTTAGTAGTTGTGCAGGTGCAGCTTTATATAAAAGATCCTTAGTAATAAAATTAGGCTGTTTTGATGAAAATTTTTTTGCTTACATGGAAGATGTTGATTTAGCTTACAGAGCACAAATTAATGGATATAAAAATGTATATTGTCCTGAATCAATAGTTTATCATATTGGGAGTGGAAGTAGTGGATCTAAATATAATGAATTTAAAATTCGTTTATCTGCTCGAAATAATGTTTTAGTAATTTATAAAAATCTTCCAATTCCTCAAAAAATAATTAACATAGCATTTATTTTTTTAGGTTTTTTAATAAAATATTTATTTTTTGTTAAAAAAGGTTTTGGGAAGGTCTATTTAACTGGTATTAAAGAAGGATTAAATGATAAAAGTAAAATAAGAAAAGTTCATTATCAAAATAAAAATTTTAAAAATTATTTTAAAATTGAGTGGAAATTAATAGTTAACACTATTAAATTATTTAAAAAATAAATTTTCTTTAAAAATATTATAAGGATGGGGAAAAAATGGATTTATCAATAATAATAGTTAATTTTAGGACATATGAATTAACAAAAAATTCAATAAATTCAATATTGCTTAGTAATCCCAATTTTACTTATAATATTATAATAGTAGATAATAAATCTGATGATGGTAGTTTAGAAAAATTAGAGAAAACTTTCTTTAAAGAAGTAAAAAATCATAAAATAATTTTTATAAAAAATAATTCTAATATGGGATTTGCATATGCAAATAATTTAGCTATTAAAAAATCAAGCTCTAAATATGTCTTGCTTTTAAATTCTGATACTATAATTAAGGGTGATGTTTTAAATCAATGTTTAAATTATATTAAAAGCTATCCTGATGTTGGGGCTTTAGGATGTAAAGTTTCTCTTCCAAATGGAGAGTTGGATAAAGCATGTAAACGTAGTTTTCCAAATCCAATAAACTCATTTTATAAATTATTTCACATTCCTAATAAAAATTCAGATATAAATAATTATAACTTAGATGATTTAGATAACAATGGAGTTTATGAAATCGATTGTTTAGTCGGCGCTTTCATGTTAGTTAAAATGGAAGTAATAAATCAAGTTGGTCTTCTTGATGAAGATTATTTTATGTATGGTGAAGATATTGATTGGTGTTACAGAATTAAAGAATCTGGGTGGAAAATAATTTATTTTGGTAAAAGCGAAATTATACATTATAAAGGTTCTAGTAGTAAAAAAAGTTTTAAATTGGTATATGAATTTCATAAATCAATGTATATATTTTATAAAAAACATTATACAAAAAAGTATTCTGTTATTGTAAATTTTATTGTATATTTTGGAATTTTTTTTCAATTTATTGTAAAATTAATTTTAAATTTATTTAAAACGAATTAATTTGGAATGTTTACTTATCCTTAAATTTTTTTTCAATGAATAATAAATAAGTAATTAACTAATTTTTAACAAGCTATAAATTCGATATGTTTATATTATACCTTATTTAATAGTTATATTAGAATAATTAATTTTTTAAAATTTTTAATAAACCGATTTCCATGCAATTGAAAAATATATTAATACCAGGTAAAGTTAGCTCAAAAAGAATTTTTTATTTAGATTTTTTAAAAGCTTTTGCAATATTTTTAGTTGTTGTGGGTCATGTTTCTGCTGAAACATTAATACACTCTCCTGTAAATATTAATTGGTTATTTGCAGATTTTTACAGTACTTTTGCAAAAATATCAATACCTATATTTATAATGATTTCTGGAACATTACTACTTAATCGGGACTATAATTTTAAGGGATTCATTGAAAAAAGATTTTCCCGTATATTAATTCCATTTTTATTTTGGGGAAGTGTTTATGTAATCTTTAGTTTCGTCTTTGGTTTTACTGAAGGTAAAGTACCAGATTATAATTCAATTATTTCAATTATATCATTTATAATTAACATGTTTTTAGGACAACCTGGTTATTTAAATCACTTTTGGTTTGTATGGATGATTTTAAGCGTTTATCTTATAACTCCAATTATTAATAAATGGATTAAAAATTCATCATTTGATGAAGTGAAATACTTTTTAATTATCTGGCTTGTAACATGTGTTTTTACAACATTCAAGTTACCTTATGTTAATATAGATTTAAGATATTTTGCCGGACCTTTAGGATATTTTATTTTAGGATATTATTTACACAATACAAAAACTAAACTTTCCCAAAATAATTATTTATGGGTTGGTGTATTAATTATTTCAACAATTCTTAAAGTTTTCATGATATATAATAATTCACTTATTGCAGGTTCATTCCAAGGAATAGATTATTATGATTTAACAACCGTTTTTCAAGCTATTAGTTTATTTTTAATATTTAAAAATATTAATTTTAATTCAATAACTAAAAACAATATTACAACTTATTTCAGTGAAGGAAAATCAGCAAATATTATATTATCTATTAGTATTTTCTCTTTTGGTATTTATTTAAGTCATTTATTGCTATTTAAATTGTTATGGGTAATGAATGTAGATTTTGCTTCTATGAATGCACTAATTTCAATTCCAATATTGTCATTAGTTTTATTCTTAGTAGCTTGGGTAGCAATGTTAGTGCTTAGTAAGATTCCATTTTTCAAAAAATTCACAGGCGCTATTTAATCTATTTTTTTAATTAAAATTTTTAGGTTTTTATAAATAAATATATTAAAATAAAGGTTTTTATATAGAATTAAATAATAAATTCTTTTATATTGATTTAATTTAAATTATAAAAAAAGTGGAATTATTCAATGATTAAACAAAATCAACAATTTTTAAATGCGATATTAGTTTTAACAGATGTTGTAATAATTTTATTTGCATTACTTACTGCATTTTATATTAGATTTAAAACAACCATATTTGGACCTATTGGAGGATATCTTGGTTTTGGATCTTATTTCATATTTACTTTATTTGCAGTAATACCAGTTTATCTCTTATTTTTCTACTTTTTTGGATTATATAAACCATTTAGAAATCAAAAATCAATTTTTTCAGAAGCAACATCTATTATTAAAGCAAATTTAATGTCTTTTATGGTCTTAGTAGCTTTCTTATTTCTTATTAATCAACCTGATTTTTCAAGAATACTCTTATTTCTTTTAGGTATATTTGGTATAATTTATGGTATTATTGAAAGAGCATTAATTCGTGCAATGTTAAGATTGATTAGGTCAAAAGATCATAATTTGAAACATATTCTAGTTGTTGGCGATAATGATTTGGCTTTTACTTTTATTAAAAAAATCAAGGCAAAAAAATATTTAGGATATTCTGTTAGAGGATTATTAGGTCGAAAAGAACATTTGGGTCAAGAAATTGAAGGAACCAGATTTGTTGGAACTTTCAATGATTTAGAACCTATATTAACAAAACATAATTTTGATAGGGTTGTTATAGCTATATCTTTAGAATATTTTCCTAAATTAACTGAATTAGTTGATATATGTGAAAATGCTGGAATCAAAGCGGAAATTCTCCCAGATTATTATAAATATCTTCCAGCTAAACCTTCTGTGGATATGATTGATGATTTACCAATTATAAATATTCGCTATGTTCCTTTAGATGATACATTTAATAAGTTTTTAAAAGTTGTTGAAGATATTTTGATTTCTATAATAGCAATCATTATCACTTCTCCAATAATGCTATTAACTGCTATTGCAATTAAAATTGAATCTCCAGGACCCATTATTTTTAAACAGGAAAGAATAGGTTATAAAAGAAAACCTTTTATAATGTATAAGTTTCGAAGCATGAAAGTTCAAAGTGAAAAAGATGAAGAAACTGGATGGACTACTCCTAATGATTCCAGAAAAACTAAAGTTGGCGATTTTATTAGAAAAACAAGCATTGATGAACTTCCACAGTTTTTCAATGTATTAAAAGGGGATATGAGTGTTGTGGGTCCAAGACCAGAAAGACCATATTTTGTGGATAAATTTAGAAAAGAAATACCTAAATATATGGTTAAACATCAAGTTCGCCCTGGATTAACAGGTTGGGCTCAAATACATGGATGTAGAGGCAATACATCTATTAACAAACGTATACAATATGATATTGAATATGTAGAAAATTGGCATTTTGGTTTGGATGTAATTATACTTTTCAAAACAGTTTTTAAAAGTAATAAAAATGCTTATTAATTTTCTTTTTTCTTCTATTTTTTAGGATAGTTTTTTTATTTAGATTACTTTTAATAATAAATAAAATTAAAATATATAAAAAATATAATTAATATTAAATATTTTATATTAAATTTTTTTATTAATTATAAAATGTTTTCATTTTAGATTAATAAAAAAAGGGAACAGTAATTTTATTGATTTTGTAATAGGAATATATTTTTTTTAGGTATTGAAAATTAATTTAATATATTATTTTTCAAATGCTCTTAGAAAAAACATATTATATAAAAACTTTAAATTATTGTTTAATTACAATTGAGGGTTTGGTATGGATCAAGAAATATTAGATGAATATGAAAAAGTTAAAGACCAAGTCTCTGAAAAAGAATTTTTAGAGAAAATGGACTCACTAAAAAAAGAATATGAAGATGTTAGTTTTGTTAAAGACATTGATATGGCACGAATGGTTGTAGGAACATTTATTGATGAAAATAATGATCCAATTTCTAATGAAAAACATGCAAAGTATAAAATTAATGAATTAGAAGCAAATATTAATGATTTAACACTTACTGGTAGAATCATGGGAATATCTGATGTTAAACAATTTACCTCTCGACAAGGAAATGATGGTAAATTATGTAACTTGAAACTTGCTGATGATACTGGAAATATACGAGTTGTTTTATGGACAGAAAATATCAAACATCTTAAAAACATTAAGGAAGGGGATGTTGTACAAATAACTAATGTTGAATCTAAAGATGGTTATAGAGGTTTAGAAGTACATTTAAAACCTCGATCCAATATGAAAGTTTTAAATTCAGATGATTTCCCAGATTTTCCAAGATATGAAGAACCTATAACTATGATTAAGGATATAGTTCCTAATGAAACAGTTAATATAATAGGTAGAATAATAAGAATACCTCAAATTAGAAAATATAATAGTAATGGTAAAAAAGGGGAAGTTACTTCCATTGAAATTCAAGATTCTACTGGTAAAATATCTTATACCTTATGGAATAAAGATGTTAAATTAATAGAAACTCTTGATTTAAATGAGAATGATACTATAAAAATATTAGGTGCTCATGTTAAAGAAAGAAATGGGGAAGTATCATTGTCTCATTGGGATGGTCGAACAATTAAAGGCGATTTTGATGTTCCAGAATTTGAAGAAACATTATTCAAGTTAGGGGAAGCTCATGAGCAAAAAGATGTTACAATATTAGGGATAATTACTAAAATACAAGATACAATTTCTTTTCAAAGAAAAGATAGTAGTGAGGGTCATGTTAAATCAATAGAAATAGCTGATGATACAGGTTCTATTAGAGTGACTTTATGGAATGATGATACTAATTTAGAATTTAACAAAGGGGATATTGTAGAAATTATTGGTGGAAATATTGAATATGATGATTATGCTAAATCTGGTTATAGAATTAATACAAATTGGAACACACGATTTGTTATAGATCCTAAGGGATATGATGATTTGGTTAGTACTTTGAAAGAATCACAATCAAAACTTGGACCTTTACCAATTGAACAAGTTCAAAGTTTTGATGATGATGATGGTGAAGAAGTTGATATTTTAGGAAGAGTTATATCATTAAATGATTCTAGAGAATTTCAAAGAGATGATGGAAGTGTAGGCACTGTTAGATCTGCAGATTTTGCGGATCGAACTGGTAGTGTTCGTGTTTCTTTTTGGGATGATAAAGCAATAAATTCTAATCTTCAATTAGGTAAACCTTTTCAACTTGAGAATGCTAGAACTAAACTTGGAATGAGTGAAATAGAACTCAATATAGGAAAAACTGCAAGAGTAATTGAACTTAAAGAAGATGAAGTCACAGATTTACCTTCATTTGCAGAATTAGAAGAAACATTATATGAAAAAAAGAAAATCGATGAATTAAATGAAGATGATAAAAATATTCGTGTTGTAGCAAGAATTTTAGATATACAAGATATTCATGAATTTCAAAAAACAGATGGAACACCGGGAATGGTTAGAAGTATAGATTTAGCTGATGATACTGGTTCAATTAAAGCTAGTTTATGGGATGCTAAAACAAATTTACAAGAATTTGATGTTGGAAGTGCAGTTAAAATAGAAAACCCTCGTGTATCTTTTAGAGATGATAGAATAATATTAAGTATTGGAAATAATACAAATTTAATATCCCCAAATGAGGAAGAATTAGATAATTTACCTACATTTGATGAATTAAAAGATATTATTTATCAAGAAAAAAGTATAGAATCATTAGAAGATGATGATATAAATATAAGAATTAATGGAACATTAAAAGATCCTTACGGTGATAAATTAGTACTTTTAAAATGTCCTAGCTGTAATAATACTTTAGAAAATAATGAAGATAAAGGATATGTATGTGATTATTGCGGTGAAGAAGTAGAAAAACCAAAATATCTTTTAATGATTCCTGCAAGAATTGCAGATGATACTGGTGAAATATCCGTAACTTTCTTTGGTGAATTAGTTGAGGAATTATTAGAAATGACAAAATCTGAAATTGTTCAAATTTTTGAAAATAGTGAAGATTTAAGTGTTTTAGAAAGCAAAATTGAAGATTTAAATGGAATATCAATAGAAATTATTGCAGATGCTAATTTCGATGAATATAATGAATCAATTAGATTAAATCCTAAAAAAATTTTATCTAAATCACTTTAGATTATGAGTTTAAAATAATAAAAATATTAATTAGGAATGGTAATTATGGAAGATATAGAACTTAAGGACTTACCTGGTGTAGGTGAAAAAACAGCTGAAAAATTACAGGATGCAGGTTTTGCAGATATGATGAGATTAGCAACTGCTACTCCAAAGGAATTATCTGTAAAAGCAGAAATTGGTGAGGGTGTTGCAGAAAAAGTTATAGAAGCTGCACGTAAAGCTGAAGATATTGATTTTGAAACTGCATTTGAAGTAATGGAAAGAAGAAAAGATGTGGGTCGTATTACTACTGGAAGTTCAGGTTTTGATGAACTTATCGGTGGGGGTATTGAAACTCAATCATTAACAGAAGTGTTTGGTGAATTTGGTTCAGGTAAAAGTCAAATATCTCATGAATTAGCTGTAACAGTTCAATTGCCTGAAGATAAAGGTGGTTTAGATGGTGAATGTGTATTTATTGATACTGAAAACACTTTTAGACCTGAAAGAATTGAACAAATAGCTAATGCTTTTGATTTAGATCCTGAAGAAACATTACAAAAAATTCATATTGCTAGAGCTTTTAATTCTTCTCATCAAATATTAATGGCTGATAAAATTAATGAATTAATACAAAGTGGAGTTAATATTAAGTTAGTTATTGTTGATTCTTTAATGGCACATTTCAGAGCAGAATATGTTGGACGAGAATCATTAGCTGTAAGACAACAAAAACTTAATCAACATTTGCATGTTTTACAAACTATAGCAAATACATATAATGTTGCTGTTTTCATTACTAATCAAGTTCAAGCAAGACCTGATGCTTTCTTTGGTAGTCCAACTAAAGCTATAGGTGGGCATGTTTTAGGGCATGCTTCAACTTACAGAGTTTGGCTTAAAAAAGGTTTAGCAGGTAAAAGAATTGCAAGATTAGTAGATAGTCCGCATCTTCCAGAAGGAGAATGTGTATTTAAAATTACTAATGATGGTATTATAGATTAAATAATCTACTTTTTTTCTTTTTTTTTTATTGATAATATTTAAATAATTGGAATAACATAATATTATTATCTTATTATAATAGTTTAATTAAAAATCAATTTATTATATTATTTTGGCTATTTATTCGATATTTATTCTTATAATTTTTAGGTTTGATTTTTTTAAAATTTTTTTTATTTAATAATTTTTAGGTTTAATAATGGATCCCTTTTTTGTCACACTGATAACAATTATTTTCATGATTTTTTTAGGTTATTTCCTTAAAAGAATAGATTTTCTTAAATCAACTGATGTAGGTACTTTAAATAAAATCGTGATGAATATTGCTTTACCTTGTATGATTTTTAAAGCTTTATATGCTGCTAATATGGACCTTTTACCTACACTAAGTATTTTACCAATTGTTGGATTATTATCTTCTTTTATTATAGGTGCTGTTGTTTATATTATTCTTAAAATTAAAAAATTTGAGGAAAAAAAATTATGGAGTATTCTTTTAACAGTAATTATTGGTAATACTGGTTTTATGGGTTATCCTATAATATTGGGGGCATTTGGTAATCCTGGATTTGTAAGAGCAATATTTTTTGATATTAATACAACTTTAACTTTCTTAATAATGAATATCGTTTTAATATTAGTGTTTGGTGGAACTTTTAAGCAAGCTGTTAAAAAAGCAATATTTTTACCTCCTTTATGGGCTTTAATTTTAGGTATACTATTTAATTTGATGAATATTCCAATTGGAGAAGTAGCAACTAATATTATATCATCATTTTCAGCAGTCACTATTCCTTTAATAATGTTGGCATTAGGTCTTTCATTAAAATTTGAAGGTATTAAGACCCATAAAAGTATTGTAACTCTTACTTCAATTATTAAATTAATTTTTTATCCATTTGTAACATTTATTATATTAACTGTATTAGGATTACATGGTTTAGAATTTAATGTTTCATTAATTCAGGCAGCTATGCCCTCAGGAATGTTTGCATTGGTATTAGCTATCTCTTATGGTTTAGATTACAAACTAACTTCAGATTGTATTTTTACAAATACTTTACTTAGTCTTATTAGTATACCCATTTTAGTGTCATTACTATAAATGGGGGGTTTTATTTCCAATTAATAATTTAATTTTTGTTTTTTGTTGATTTTAATCATATTTTTTCTATAATAATCTTTTTTAAGATAAATTTTTTTTATCATATATAAACTTTACTCCATATCATTAATAGAAACCTTTATTAATTTATATCATAAACATAAAATCATATCTAACATTTATAATAAATTTTAGATTATATTTCATCAACTTGTACAAGGTGATTTAATGGCAGAAGAAAAAGATATAAAAAACGAAGAATTAAAAGTGGGAGTTTATGTTTGCCACTGTGGTGTAAACATTGCAGGTGTTGTCGATGTTGAAGCCGTTGCAGAATATGCGGGTACTTTACCTAATGTAGTTATTGCAAAAGATTATAAATATATGTGTTCTGATCCAGGTCAACAATTAATCCAAAATGATATTAAAGAATATGGATTAAATAGAGTTGTTGTCGCAGCATGTTCCCCTAGACTTCACGAACCAACATTTAGAAGATGTGTTGAAGAAGCAGGATTAAATAAATTTTTATTTGAATTTGCTAACTTAAGAGAACAAGATTCTTGGGTACATATGAATGAACCTGAAGCAGCTACTAGTAAAGCTAATGATTTAGTCCGTATGGCAGTTGCTAAAGCAAGATTACTTGAACCTTTAGAAGCTAATAAAGTAAGTGTTGAAAAAACTGCTTTAGTTATTGGTGGAGGAGTAACTGGTATTCAATCTGCTTTAGATTTAGGAGATATGGGTTACCACACTTATTTAGTTGAAAGAAACCCTACCATTGGGGGAAGAATGGGACAATTAGATAAAACTTTCCCAACATTAGATTGTTCAATGTGTATTCTTGCACCAAAAATGGTAGATACTCATAAACACGCAAATATTGATTTAATTACTTATGCTGAAGTAAAAGAAGTCGATGGTTATATTGGAAACTTTAAGGTTAAAGTAGAAAAGAGACCTAGATATGTAGAAGAAGATTTATGTACTGGTTGTGGATCTTGTTCTGAAGTATGTCCAATTGAAATACCTAACTACTACGATATGGGTATAGGTATGGTAAAAGCAGCATATATTCCATTCCCTCAAGCAGTTCCTTTATGTGCAACAATTGATAAAAATTATTGTATTGATTGTCATCTCTGTGATAAAGTCTGTGAACGTGGAGCAATAAATCATGATCAAAAACCTGAAGAAATTGAACTTAATGTAGGTACTATTATTGCAGCTACTGGTTATGATCCTTTCGACCCATCTGGAATATACCAATATGGTTATGGTAGATTTGATAATGTTATCACTGGTATGGAAATTGAAAGAATGATTAATGCATCCGGACCAACTCAAGGACATGTAGTTAAACCTTCTGATGGTGAAGCTCCTAAACGTGTTGCATTTATCCATTGTGTAGGTTCAAGAGATGAACAAATCGGTAAACCATACTGTTCTAGAGTATGTTGTATGTATTCTATGAAGAATGCTCAATTATGTATTGATCACGAACCTGATACTGATGTAACTTGTTATTATATGGATATTCGTGCATTTGGTAAAGGATATGAAGAATTTTATAAAAATTCACAAGAAAAATATGGAATTGAATTCTTAAGAGGTAGACCTGCACAAATATTTGAAAATGATGATAAAACATTAACTGTTAGAGCAGAAGATACTTTACTTGGAAAAATTACAGAATTCACTTATGATTTAGTTGTTTTAAGTGTAGGTTTAGAAGCACCTGAAGGTTCAACTGAATTAAGACAAACTTTAGGAATATCTAAATCCGCTGATGGATTCTATCTTGAAGCACACCCTAAATTAAGACCTGTTGATACTTTAACTGATGGTGTCTTTATTGCTGGTGTAGCACAAGGACCTAAAGATATACCTGATTCTGTTGCTCAAGGATCAGCTGCAGCTGCTAGAGCAGCTATTCCTATGGCTAAAGGTGAAGTTGAAATTGAACCAATTATTGCAAGTACAGATGATACAGTTTGTGGTGCTTGTGAAGTATGTGTTGAATTATGTCCATTCGGTGCAATTAGTATTGAAGGTGAAGAAGGAGAAGCTCATGCTGTAATTAATGTAGCTTTATGTAAAGGTTGCGGTACTTGTGTAGGTGCATGTCCTTCCGGAGCTATGGATCAAAATCACTTTAAAACTTCACAAATTATGGCACAAATTGATGCAGCTCTTGAAGATATTGGTAAATAATTTTGGAGATTTTTCTCCAAATTTTTATTTTTTTTAAATATTTATTCATACTATTTTTATAAAAATTATTATTTTTATTAAATTATATTAAACTATAAATTAATAAAAAATAAAACTAATAATATATAATTAAGAAATTTTTTATAATCAACTATTTTAATAAAATTTCAATTTTAATTAAAAATTAATATAAAATATAAATTAGGTGTAATTATATGTCTCAATATGAAGAGGATGTTAAAACTTTTGAAAATTTAATAAAAGACCATACAAACTGGATGAAAAATAGTATAAATCTTATAGCAAGTGAAAATATAACCAGTTCTCAAGTGAAAACCGCATTAGCGTCAGATTTATCTCATAGATATGCTGAAGGTTTAGCAGGTCAAAGATTATATGAAGGATGTAAATATATTGATGAAATTGAAGAAAAAACAATTGATCTTTCAAAAAAATTATTTAATGCAGATTTTGTTAATGTTCAACCAATTTCTGGAGTAACAGCAAATTTAGCAACATTTTTTGCATTTACTAAACCTGGAGATAAAATCATGACAATGTCAGTTCCAATGGGAGGACATATTAGTCATGAAAACGTTAGTGCAGCAGGAATACGTGGATTAAAAAATGTATTTTATCCATTTAACCCAGAAGTCATGAATATTGATGCAGATAAAATGCAAAAACAAATTAGAGAAGAAAAACCAAATGTAGTTTTATTAGGTGGAAGTTTATTCCTTTTCCCTCACCCTGTTAAAGAAGCTGTTGAAGCCGCACAAGAAGTTGGAGCAAAAGTTTTATATGATGGAGCTCATGTACTTGGTTTAATTGCTGGAGGTCAATTTCAAGATCCTATAGGTGATGGAGTTGATGCATTAATGGGAAGTACCCATAAAACTTTCCCTGGACCTCAAGGAGGTATTATTTTTTCTAAAAAAGAATATTCTAATGATATTAATAATGCAGTTTTCCCAGGTATAGTAAGTAATCATCATTTACACCACTTAGCAGGTTTAGGAATAGCAACTGCAGAAATGATGGAATTTGGAGAAGACTATGCTAAACAAACCATTAAAAATGCTCAAGCATTAGCTCAAGCATTATATGAAAGAGGATTTAATGTCATGTGTGAAGACTTAGGTTTTACAGAATCTCACCAAGTTGCAATGAATGTTTCTAATATAAAAAAAGCTACTATTTTAGCTAAAGAATTAGAATCTAACAATGTCATATTAAACAAAAATTTAATACCTGGGGATGATGTAAATCATAGTGATGATCCATCTGGTATAAGAATGGGAACTCAAGAATTAACAAGAAGAGGTATGAAAGAATCTGAAATGGATGAAGTAGCAGAATTTATTAAAAGAGTAGCTATAGATAATGAAGAAATCAAAGACGATGTTACTGAATTCATGAAAGATTTTACTAATGTTCATTATGCTTTTAAAGAAGATGATGGATATCAATATATCCAATTTTAAATTTTTTATTTTTATTTAATAAATTAAAAAAAAAGTTGAGATTTTTTTATGAAAATTGGATGGGCATTTACTGGAGCAGGACATTTATTAAGTGAAAGTGTTGAAGTTTTAGAAGAATTAGCTAAAACTAATGATATTACCGTATTTTTATCTAATGCAGGGGAAGAAGTATTAAAAATGTATGGCCTTTTTGAAAGGGTTTCAGCTATAACTGGAGGACGTTATAAAGAATTAACTAAAGAATCAGATCAAAAATATAGTTTCCCTATTTCTGGAAGATTTTCTTTAGGTAAATATGATATGCTAATTGTTTCTCCAACAACTTCCAATACTGTAGCTAAAATTGTTCATGGTATATCTGATACATTAGTTACTAACACTGTTTCTCAAGCGGGAAAAGGTGGAGTAAAAACGATTATTGTTCCTGTAGATATTAAAAAGGGTGATGTGGAAACAGTACTACCTGCTAAATTAGAACTTAATACCTGTGAAGATTGTGATGAATGTCAAGCTTATAAAGCTTGTCCTAATAAAGCAATAATACCAAAACAAGAAATTGATCTTTTAAAATGTACTGGTTGCGGAACTTGTGAAAATGCATGTCCATTTAATGCAATAAAATCCGGAAAAATAATTACTATTCATATGAGACCAATAGATATAGAAAACACTCAAAAATTAGTCACAATGGATAATATAACAGTTTTAGAAGAACCAAAAAATGTCTTAATTTATATTGAAGATATTATTTCTTAATTTTACCTTTTTTTACCTTTTTTTAACTATTTTTTCATGAAAAATGTTTTTTTTAAAATTTTAATAAGAACATTTATTTATCTAAATTAATAATAAATAAATTATAAAATGTTAAATAATATTAATCTTGTCTTTAATCTCAATTTTTTGATAGATTAATAAATGGAAAATTATTATAAATTTCCTAATTTAATTAATATTTACTAATCATTTATGTGAGTGTAATTATGAGAAATATAATTGTAAAAGAATTAAATCAAACATATATAGAAAATATTGATATTGAAATTGTAGAAAGAAAAGGTATTGGTCATCCAGATAGTATCAGTGATGGTATAGGGGAATCTGTTAGTGAAGCTCTTTGTGAATTATATTTAGATAGATTCGGTGGTGTTCTTCACCATAACACTGATGAAGTTCAAATTACTGCTGGAGAATCAGACCCTCAATTTGGTGGTGGGGAAATCTTAAAACCTATAGATATACTTTTAACAGGAAGAGGTGTATCTGAATATGATGGTGAAAAACTCCCATTAGATCGTGTGGCAATTGAATCTGCTAAAGATTTCATTGATGATGCTATTATTAATCTTAATGTAGAATCCGATGCTGTTGTTGAATGTAAAATTGGGCATGGGTCTGGAGATTTAGTTGATGTTTTCGGAAGAGCTGGTGCTCCATCTTCTAATGATACTTCTTTCGGTGTAGGTTATGCTCCATTTTCTGAAACTGAAACTATTGTTTTAAATGTTGAAAAATTATTAAATTCAAAAGCATTTAAAAAACAACACCCTGCTATTGGTGAAGATATAAAAGTAATGGGATTAAGAGAAGGAGAAAAAATAACCTTAACTATTGCTTGTGCAATGGTTTCTAAATATATTTCTGATGTAGATGAATACAAATCTATTCGTGAAGAATTAAAAGATATTGTTGCAGATTATGCAACTAAATTCACTAATAGAGAAATTAACGTTTTTGTGAACACTGCAGATAATGATGAAGCTACTGATGAATCTGGTTATTACTTAACTGTTACTGGTACTTCTGCTGAAATGGGAGATGATGGTTCTGTTGGAAGAGGTAACCGTGCAAATGGTTTAATTACTCCATGCAGACCAATGTCTATGGAAGCTACTTCTGGAAAAAATCCAATAAATCATGTTGGAAAAATTTACAATATATTATCTAATAGAATTGCAGAAGATGTTGTAGAAAATGTAGAAGGAATTAAAGAAATTAATTTGATGATTTTAAGTCAAATTGGTAAACCTATAGATCAACCTAAAGCAGCAACTTCTCAAGTTATATTAGATAAAGGTTATAAATTAGAAGATGTTGATAAAAAAGTTGAAAATATTATGAATGACTGGCTCGAAAATATTTCTTCTATAACTGAAGATGTTGTAAAAGGTAAAGCTAGAACTTTCTAAACACTAATTAATTTTTTCATTTTTTTATTTTTAAAATAATTATTCATGATTTAAAGATGGAATATAAATTATTTTTATTTAATATTTCAAATAATACACTTATTTAATCATAGAAAAACATTATCATAACATTTACAGGAGATAATACATGCCATTAAAAGAGGCAGAAAAATCATATCAGTATTCAAAAATTGAGGATAAAGTCCAAAATTTTTGGTCACAAAATCAAATTTTTTCTAAAGTTAATAAATTAAATGCAAATGGTCCACAATATTCATTTTTAGATGGACCTCCATATTGTAGTGGTAAAATCCATTTAGGTACTGCATGGAATAAAGTTTTAAAGGATACTCATTTAAGATATAAATCTATGAATGGGTATTCTTTAAGAAGACAAGCAGGATGGGATACTCATGGTCTTCCAATTGAACATAAAGTAGAAGAATTAATGGGTATAAAAAGTAAAAAAGAAATTGAAAATAAAATTGGAATAGCTAGTTTTGTAAATAAATGTAAAGAATTTGCAATGGAAAATAAAGAAGCTATGACTAAACAATTTCAAAGTTTAGGTGTATGGATGGATTGGAAAAATCCTTACATGACTTTGGATCCTAAGTATATGGAATCTGCATGGTGGACTCTTAAAAGATCTAATGAAAAAAATTTACTCACTAAAGATTTACGAGTAATAAGCTGGTGTCCTCATTGTGAAACAGCTTTAGCAGCAGCTGAAATAGATTATGAAGAAAAAGAAGATCCTTCCATATATGTTAAATTCCCTTTAAAAGATAACATTTTATCTAAAGAAGAAAATAATGAAAATCTTAAAGAATATGTATTAGTATGGACAACAACTCCTTGGACTCTTCCAGCAAACTTAGCTATTTGTGTTAATTCTGATTTTAATTATGCATTTGTGAAAATTAATAATGAAATATTAATTTTAGCTGAAGATTTAGTTGAACCTATTTTTGGAGAACCTATAACTAAAAAAGTTTTAAAACACAAAATTGAAAAAGATTATGCTGAAAACGAAGATATTGAATATGAAAAAGAAGTTATAGAAACTATAAACTATCAAATTATCAAAATAGTTAAAGGTACAGATCTTGAAGGATTAGATTATGTTTATCCCTTATTTAATGAAATCCCAAAACAATTGGAAATGGATAAAATAGAAAATGTTCATAAAATATTACCTGGTGATCATGTAGAATTAGGAGAAGGGACAGGTTGTGTACATACCGCACCAGGTCATGGGCCTGATGATTTTGAAATTGGTAAAGAATTTGATTTACCAATATTTTGTCCAGTAAATGAAGAAGGAAAATTTACTGAAGATGCAGGAATATATGTTGGTGGATTTGTTAAAAAGTTCAATGAAAATATATTAAATGATTTGGAAAATAATGGATCTTTATTAAGAAATGAAACAATAATCCATAGATATGGAACTTGTTGGAGATGTAAAACTCCGATAATCTATTTAGCTACTGAACAATGGTTTTTAAAAGTTACTGAAATAAAACAAGAAATGCTTAATCAATTAAATCGTGTTAATTGGATTCCTGAATGGGCAGGACAACAAAGATTTAAAGATTGGGTTGAAAATGCTAAAGATTGGACAATTTCAAGACAAAGATATTGGGGAATACCTATTCCTATATGGGAATGCCCAAATTGTGGCAAAATTGAAGTAATTGGTTCAGTAAATGAATTAAAGAATAAATCTATATATGAAATTCAAGCTAATGATGATGAATTAGTCCACAGACCTTATGTTGATGAAATAAAATTTAAATGTGATTGTGGACATGAGATGACTAGAATACCTGATGTTTTAGATGTTTGGATTGATTCAGGAGTTGCTGGATGGGCATCTTTATATTATCCTCAAAAAGAAGAAGGCTTTAAAAAATGGTATCCTTATGATTTTATAACAGAAGGTCATGATCAAACTAGAGGATGGTTTTATTCTCAATTAGGTGCAGGTGTTATATCTTTAGATGAAGTACCCTATAAGAAAGTTTTAATGCATGGTTTTGTATTAGATGAAGATGGTAAAAAAATGAGTAAATCTTTAGGTAATGTTGTTAGACCTGAAGAAGTTATTGAAAAGTATGGTGCGGATATATTAAGATTTTATCTTCTTTGGGCATGTAAACCTTGGGATGATCTTAAATTTGTGTGGGATGAATTAAACAATGTTAAAAAAATGTTTAATATTCTGTGGAATGTGTATGTATTTTCAACTACTTATATGTCATTAGATAATTTTAATCCTGAAAATTGTACTAAAGACAATATAAACTTAAGAAAAGAAGATAAATGGATTATATCTAAAGCTAATACTTTGTCTAAAGAAGTAGGTGAAGATTTAAATAATTTATATTTCCATTTAGCAACTCGAAAAATCAACCATTTTATATTAGAAGATTTAAGTAGATGGTATGTAAGATTAATAAGAGGAAGAACTTGGGTTGAAAGTAATGATCCTGATAAATTAGGTGCTTATTACAGTCTTTACACAGCTCTTGAAATATTAATTAAAGTAATGGCTCCTATAACACCACATTTAAGTGAAGAAATTTATCATAATTTAGTTGTTAATGTTAAACAAACATCTAAAGAAAGTATACACATGGAAAAATGGCAATTTGATGAAAATCTTATAGATACTAATCTTGAAGAAATGATGGATTCAGTAAGAAATATCATTGAAGCATCTGCTAGGGCAAGAGATATAGTTAGATACAAATTAAGATGGCCAGTAAATGATATCACAATTGTTTCACAAGATGAAAAAATTATAAATGCAGTTAACTATTTTGAAGATATTATTAAAGACCAATCTAATACAAAAAATGTTTTAACAGCAAAAGAGTTTAAAGATTTATCATTTGTAGCTAAACCAAATTTAAAGATATTAGGCCCTAAACTTAAAGGAGATTTAGGATTAGTAAAAAAACACTTTGCTAATGCTGATGGTAATATTATTAAAAAAGAATTAGAATCTAATGGTAAATATATTGTAAAGACTGAAGATAGAGAAGGAAATTTAAAAGAAATAGAACTTTCTTCTGAAGAAGTTTTATATGATACTGAACTCCCTGATAATGTAGTTAGTTCTGAATTTGATGGTGGAAATGTTTTTGTAAATACAGAAATTACTCAGGAAATATTATCTGAAGCTATGTCTCGTGAACTTATTAGAAGAATTCAAGATATGAGAAAAGATATGGATTTGGATGTAGAATCTATGATTGGAGTTTTAGTTTATTCAAGTTCAAAATTCAAAGAATTAGTACAAAAACAGTCAGATTTAATTAAAAACGAAGTTAGAGCAATTACTTTTACATTAGTAGAAGGGAATACATCTGTTTGTGTGCCTGAATCTGAAGCTATTGAAGATGAATATACAAAGAAATGGAAAATAGAAGATGAAGAAATCATGATTTCTATAGTTAAAAAATAAGAAAACTATTGTTAGTAGGTGTTTAAATGACTTTGGAAAATTCTGAAATGGAATATATTAAGGGAATTCTTGGGAGAAAAATGAATCCCTTAGAAGAGGGTATGTTAGATGTTATGTTTTCAGAGCATTGTTCTTACAAAAGTAGTAGACCTATTTTGAAAACATTTCCGACTGAAGGTGAAAACATAATTTTAGGTCCAGGAGATGATGCGGGTATAGTTTCAATAACTGATAAATTAGCTCTAGCTGTTGGAATGGAGAGTCATAATCATCCTTCTGCTATTGAACCGTATGGGGGTGCAGGTACTGGAATTGGTGGAATTCTTAGAGATATAATATCTATGGGTGCAAAACCGATTGCTTTATTAGATTCTATTCGTTTTGGTCCAATAGATAAAGATCAAAAATCTAGATATCTTTTTGAACATGTTGTAAAAGGGATTTCTGATTATGGTAATAGAGTTGGAGTACCTACTGTTGCAGGAGAAGTTGAATTTGATGAATCATTTAGAACTAATCCATTAGTCAATGTTCTTTGTGCAGGTTTAGTGGATAAAGATAAACTAGTTTATGGAATTGCACCTAATCCTGGAGATGTCTTCTTTTTGATGGGGGGCAGCACAGGTAGAGATGGAATTCATGGTGTTACTTTTGCTTCTGAAGAATTAACTTCTGATTCAGAAACAGAGGATAGACCTGCTGTACAAGTAGGTGATCCTTTTACAAAAAAAAGAGTAATGGAAGCTTCTTATGAAATAATTGAAAAAATTAATGTTTCAGGAGTAAAAGATTTAGGTGGAGGAGGATTAACTTGCTGTATTTCAGAATTAGCTGATTCTTCTAACAATGGAGCTATAGTGGATTTAAATTCTATACCTCTACGTGAAACTGGAATGACTCCATATGAAATAATGTTATCAGAATCACAGGAAAGAATGGTTTTTGTATTGAATCCTGATGATGTGGCTAAAGCTAAATCTATTTGTGATAAACATGAAATTATTTCAGAAGTAATTGGAGAAGTTACTGATGGAGATAATATGATTATTTTTGATGAAAATCAAGAAATTGCAAATTTACCTACTTTATTGTTAGCAGATCCTCCTTCTCTTAATCGTGAGATTAAAGAACCAATTAAAAATGATGTTTGCGTTAAAGTTAATGATCCAAAATTATCTGAGTCTTTAATAAAAATTTTATCTTCTCCAAATATTGCAAGTAAAAAATGGGTTTATAAACAATATGACCATGAGGTACAAATAAGAACAGTTGTTAAACCTGGAGATGATGCAGCAGTTCTTAAAGTAGATGAAAATACAGCTGTAACATTAACTGCAGATTCAAATCCTATTTACACAAAATTATCACCTTATGATGGTGGGGCAGGTTCAGTTGCTGAAGCAATACGTAATGTAGTTTCTATGGGTGCCACTCCTTATGCTATTGTTGATTGTTTAAACTTTGGAAATCCTGAAAATCCTGAAATTTTATGGCAATTCCAAGAATGTATTAAGGGAATGTCTGATATGGCTTCTAAATTTAAATCTCCAGTTATTAGTGGAAATGTTAGTTTTTATAATGAAATGGAAGGTGTAAAAATTAATCCAACACCTGCTGTGGGAGTTATTGGTGTTGAAAACTTAAAGAATATTCGAACTATGAATTTCAAAAATGAAAATGATAAAATAATCATAATTGGAAAAACTTATGATGAAGTTGGAGGTTCTGAATATTATAGATCTGTTCATAACATAGAACAAGGAAAAGCACCAAAAGTTAGAATTGATGAAGAATTTGATAATGCAAATGCTGTTTTAAATTTAATTAAAGAGGATTCAAATGAATTTATCACTGCAGTGCATGACTGTTCTCAAGGAGGAATTGCAGTAGCTTTATCTGAAATGGCAATTTCTGGAGAATATGGTTGTGAAATTGATGTATCAAAAATTCCGAAAGAGGATGAACTAACTATTAATAATTTAATTTATTCTGAATCTCATGGAAGATATATTATCACTGTAAAACCAGATGCATTAAATGATATTTTATCAAAAATTAATGTTCCTTGTAGTTGTATTGGGGAAGTTAAAGGAAAATCATTAATATTAGCTGATATAAATATCTCAATTAAAAAATTAAATGATTCTTACAATGGAGTAATAGAACAATATATGTCATAATAAATATGTGATGAGATGGAGAAATTATATGAAAGGTTTTTTTTCAAAATTAATGCCATTAGATGATGCTTTAGAAAAAGTAGATAATTTTCAAAAAATTATGGATATAGAAAAAATAGATATTAAAGATGCTCATAATAGAGTTTTGGCTGAAAATATATATTCTTTTCATGATTCTCCACCATTTGATAAATCTGCTATGGATGGTTATGCTGTTTTGGCGGAAGATACATTTGGAGCATCTAATAATAATCATAAACATCTTAAATTAATAGATTTTATAGGTGCGGGGGACTTTTCTGAAAAAACAATAAAATCGGGTGAAGCAATTAGGATAGCTACAGGAGCTCCAATTCCAAAAGGGGCTAATGCGGTCTTAATGGAAGAGTACACCTCACATGAGGGTAATGATTTAGATATTCATTCTCAAGTTAGTCCTAAAGATAATATTTCACCTTTAGGTGAGGATTTAAAAAAGGGAGATAAAATTTTAGATTCAAATACATTTATTAGATCTCAAGAGTTAGGTTTGATAGCTTCAGCTGGTTTTAAAGAAATAAAAGTTTATAAAAAACCTAAAGTAAAACTAATTGTTACAGGTAATGAATTAGTTGAACCTTCTTCTACTTTAGATAAAGCTAAAATAATTAATTCAAATAAATATACAATTTCTTCTTTAATCCAAAGTACAGGCGCTACTGTTGAAGTAGAACATGCTCATGATAATTTTGAGGAAGTTAAATCTATTCTTATTGAAAATTCAAAAGAGTTTGATGTTATCATAACTACAGGTGGAACTGCAATTAGTAAAGGGGATGTTGTTGTGGATGCTGTAGAAGATTCTGGAGAATTATTATTTCATGGTGTTTCTATAAGACCTGGAAAACCTGTAGGGTCTGGTATAATTAATGATACTATTGTTTTCACATTATCTGGTCAACCAGTTGCAGCTATGGCCCAATTTGATATTTTTGCAAGAAAATATTTAATTCAAATGCAAGGGCTTAATTTTGATTTTAAAATTGTTGAAAGAGAATCCTTACTAAAAATTCCATCAAATTTAGGTAGAACTGATTTTATTAGAACTTATGCTGATGAAAAATATGCAAAACATATATTAAATAGAGGTTCAGGAATTATTAGATCAATGGTTGAAGCAAATAGTTATATAATCATTGATGAAAATAATGAAGGAATAGAAAAAGGGGACCTTGTAAATTTAGTATTTTTTAATTCAATGATATGGGATAAATATTAATTCCTATTTTTAATATTTATTAATTTAATTTTTGTAAGTGAAAACATGAATGGAATTTGGTATTATGTTATAGCTTTTATTATTATTTGGTTATTCGCTCTAATTTTTAAAGATTATTTAGTCAAACATGATGTGGAAGTTGAATTTCCAGTATTATTATGGAAGACAAAAAGACTTAGGGGATTTATAGACAGAATAGCTAATAAATCTAAAAAGTTTTGGAAATGGTATATGAATATAGGAATCATTATTTCATTTGGTTTAATGATTTTCATGGCAGTAAGTTTAATTTACTCATTTGCCAATATATCTCAAACTCCTGCAGTTGGACTAGTTATTCCTGGAGTTGATATCCCAGGATCACCAATTTTTATACCATTTCTTTATGGTATTATTGGTTTAATCACAGTGATTATTATTCATGAATTTTCTCATGGAATATTAGCTAGAGTAGAAAATGTAAAAATTAATTCTATTGGTTTATTATTGTTTGCGATAATCCCTGGGGCTTTTGTTGAACCTGATGAAGATGAAATTAAACATTTGTCCAAATCTGGTAAGTTAAGAATTTATGCTGCAGGATCAATGGGTAATATGGTTCTTGCAGTTATTTCTTTAATCATTGTTTTGGTTTTATCTTCTGCTGTTGTTCCAATGTATTTTCATGAAGATGGGGTAAGCATTGATAGGGTTGTTTCTGATGCTCCTGCAGATGGGATTTTAAAATCTGGAATGGTTGTAGAGTCAATAAATAATCAAAGTTTTGATAATTCTCAAGGTTACATAAATACAATAAAAACATTTAGACCATATCAAACGGTTCATGTATCGACGGATCAAGGAATTTATAGTTTTAAGTTAGGAGAAAATCCAAATAATAAAACTTTAGGTTATATGGGTGTTCAAACAGTTAAACATTATAGTTTTAATAATGATTTAGGGAGTAATCAATTAAGTCCTGTTCTTTGGGTAATATTTCCAATGATTCAATTATTTAATTGGATTTTTTTCCTAAATTTTGCAATAGGTTCATTTAATTTATTGCCTATGAAACCTTTAGATGGGGGTTTGATGTTTGAAACATTATTAAGTTATAAATTGTCTGAAAAAACAGTTCAATTGTTGACAAAATTTTCATCTTATTTAATGCTAATGATAATTATAATAAGTTTAATTTATGGTTTTAGTGCAGCATTATTATAAAAAAATTTTTTAATTTTTTTATTTTTCTATAAAATATAATTTACATGTACATGATTCGTTTGAAATCATGATTTAAAATTAGTAACTTTTATATTTAAGGTTAAATGATTAATTATTTATATATGATTATTGTAATCATTTATTTTAATGTATTGTTTTTTTATTTTAAAGGACTTTATTTTATATTCAAAAAATAGATTATTGATTTTTAAGTTTTTTATTAAAAATAAAAAAAGGTTAAAGAAATTTATAAATTATATCTTTCTTTAATTCCTTCTAAAATTCTTGAATGGCGTCCTTCATCTTTAGAACTTTCTCGGAAGAAATCGCTTGCATCTTCAAGACCAGCTTCTTTTGCTTTATCAGAAGCTTCTCTTTTTTCAACATTAGCTTTTAATTCACCATCAAGCATCATATCAATATTTTCACTTAAAGTAGGCTTAATAACACCATTCATTTCAGCAAATCTTGCTGCATGTTCAGCTTCTTCAAATGCTAATCTTTTAAATACTTCAGCTAATTCTCCATAACCTTCACTTGATGCTTGTCTAGCCATAGCCATATAAATACCTACTTCAGCAGTTTCTCCTTTGAAATTTCCTGCTACTTCTTTTTCTACATCAGTATTAACTGTAGTTCCTATTTTACGTTCATATTCTGCCATATTTTTTCCTCCAATAATTTAAATTTTCATTTTAATATATATTTTACATTAATATTAATTTTTGGGTATGTTTATAATTCTAATTTTTTTGCAGCTGCTACTAAGTCTTGACCTAATTTATATGCTGCTATTTTTTCGTCTTCATTAGGTACATAATAAATTTCATCTTTTTCTATTACATCAAATCCAGAATCATTTAAATATTCTGCTAATATATCTGGTGATCCACCTTTTCCTCCCATGGATCCAAATGTTACAGCAGGTCTTTTAAATCCTGTTCTGTTGAAATGAAGACCTTTTAAATAGAATAAAATATCTCCCATACTTGGGAATGGGTAATCATTTATTGTTGGATCACCGAATGCTACTGCTTTACTAGTTAAAATACTTTTAACAATTTCACTTCTTTCATCTTCATGTAAATAAAACATTTCAACATCATATCCTTCGGCAATTGCACCTTCTGCAATTTCATGTGCCATTGTTTGAGTTGAGTAATGCATTGTATCATATACTATAGTAATTTTATCTTCTGCTAATTTTCCAGTAGCCCATCCACTGTAAGCATTAATAACTTTCATAGGGTCTGTCCATATTTGACCGTGTGATGGTGCAATCATTTTAATTTTATCTAATAAATCTAATTCTATAATTTCATCAAATTTTTTTAGAACTTTTTTAGAAAGAGGAGTAATTAAATTTGCATAAAATTTTTTTGCCCCATCCATAAGTATTTCATCAGGAATATCTTTATCAAATCTTTTGGTGAAACATAAATGTTGTCCAAATGCATCATTTGGGAATAAAATTCCATCTTCTACTAAGAGAGTGAACATACTGTCTGGCCAATGAAGTAAAAATGCATCTAAAAATGCAAAGGTTCTTCCACCTAAATCTAATGAATCTCCAGTACCTACAGTTTGGAAATCTAATCCTTGAAGTGCGGGGTAATGTTTTTCTAATCCTTTTACAGCTATTTCACTACAGTATATTGGAGCTTCAGGGAATCTTTTATGGAGATCTACTAATACTCCACTGTGATCTTTTTCAACATGGTTTTGTATGATATAATCTATGTTTACATCTTTTCCTTCTTGTTCGAATGCATCATCTATACGTGCCATAATTTCTTCGGTTTTTCCTGGATATGCATTATCAATTAATGCAGTTTTATCTTTTCCAAATACTAAGTATGCATTGTAAGTAGTACCATCTAATGTGTATCCATGATAAGATCTTAAGTCCCAGTCAAGTACACCTATCCAGTATACTCCTTCAGCGATTTTTTGAGCTTTTGCTTTCATTTTTTCCCTCTAATATTTTTTTAGAAATTATTAAAAACATGTTCGTATTTACTAGAACATTAGTTTTATTTTATTAATTTATAATATATAAAGGTATTGTTTTAATAAAATATTTGATATCATTATTTTTCAATGAAATATAAAATTAAGTAAAAAATATCCAAAAAAAATTAAAAATATTATTAAATAAAATAATTATTATTTCAAGTTAAGTCTATCTATTTAATAAGATTTCATTGATATTAAAAATATGCTAAAACTATTAGTAATTATAGGAACAAGTATAAATATTATAAATATTAAAATTAATTATAAGCTTATAATTATAAAATTAAAATTTTTTTTATTAATTAATAAAAGTCGTTAAATAGAGGCTAATAATGGATAATAATAATTTAGAATTAGAAGAGAAAGAACCTCCTATCCAAATTTTTTCAAAAATTGATGGAAAAATTGGAGTCAATGTTGTAAAAAGTCCTGTAAAACTTACAATATTATCAATGCTTAAAAATAATGAAATGGAATTTGATGAAATAGTTAAAAACACAGGAAAATCTAAATCCACCATTTCCGTTCATTTAAAATCATTAAGAGAAGATGGTATTGTATCTTACAAATTTGATCCAAATGATCATAGAAAAAAAATATTTTATATTAAATCCAGATGTTTAGGGGAAATTGAAGCTGCTGAACCTGTAGAATTGGAAGAACGAAAAATAGATTTCTTGATTGATAACATTCTTAATGAAACTAATTTTCAATTTTCTTTTTTATTATTCCATACTTTAAGATCTACTTTAATTCAAGAAGGAATAAATATTGACCCTATATTATTGGATACTGGAAGACATATTGGTGAAACAATATATGAAGAACTAAAAGATGATGATGTTAATGTATTTGCTGAAAATATTATAAATTTCTGGAAAGATAATGGTCTTGGAGAATTAAGTATTAAATTAGGTGATACAATTGAAATTACTTCAGTTGATTGTTTTGAATGTGGTTTACTTCCAAAAACCGGAAAACCTGCATGTTTTTTAGACGCAGGAATAATTGAATCTTTATTAGCATCTTATTTAAAACAAGTAGTTGAAGTGACAGAAATTAAATGTTATACTATGGGAGATAATTGCTGTACTTTCTTAGTCGAACCTACTGATGAAGAATTCATTCCTTTAGTTGAATCAGAATAAATTTTAAAATAACTAAAAATTTTAGTTATTTAATTACTTTTTTTATTAAATTTGATTAAAGTAGTAGTTAAATAAGGTTTATCTTTAGAAAATCCTTTTATAATTTTCTCATCTTTCATACTACATTTTTCAACAGAAAATACTTCTTTTTCTTCAGATTTAAAATTAATAATATTTTCAAGTTCATCAGTATTTCTTGAAGGTTTCATTAAAACAATAGAATCACCTTCTGTTAATATTGATTCTATTCTATTATCAATTTTAGGGACTATACTAAGAACTTCATTTTTTTCAACTAATGGCTTACCAATACTTGATGCACATGCAGTACATGCAGTAATTCCTGGAACCATTTCAACAGTGTAATCTGTGAATAATCTTTTTTGCACATAAGAAAATGTTGAAAAAATAGCAGGATCCCCTAATGTTATAAATGCTACGTCCAGTCCTTTATCTAAAAAATTGGATATTATTCTTGAAGCATCATCCCAATGTTTTTCTAGAATATTTTTATCTTCAGTCATTGGAAAAATAGGATCTAAAATTTTTAATGTATCCTTATCTTCTCTATCTTCAATAATAGGTTTAATTATTGATAAAGCTATACTATCTTTTTCTTTTGAGGATTTTGGGGAACATATCACAGGAATTTTTGATAGAATATTTGCTGCTTTTATAGTTAATAATTCTGTGTCTCCAGGCCCAACTCCAATTCCAATTAGTTTTCCTTTTTTTACCAAATTTATCACTTTAATAATTATTTTAAATTACTCATCTTATTAAATTTTTATTATACATTTCATTTAATAAATATCTTTTATTTTAAATTAAATTTTATATTACTTTTCACATACTCTAGGTTTATTTATTTATATTATCAGATTCAATATTTTAGTAAAAGAGTAATTCTATTTTTTGTCTTAAGTGGATGTTAAAAAAGTTAATTTGTTGCAAAATTAATCAACAAAAGATATTAAAATAGCTAAACATTTTAAAAATACATATATGAGTAATAATATGAGTTCCGAAACAGAATATATAAAATTAGATAATTTTAAAAAATCTAAAACTAAAAAAAAATTAGAAGAAGTAAAAATACCTCAATCTTATTCATTTGAAGATAATTCTTTACCTAAAATTCAAATTGATTTTTTAAAAAATAAATATCCCAATATTAATGAAAATATTATAGAAAATTTTCCATTTAATAACCCTAGACCAGGTCAACTTGAAATAATCGAAGATATAGAAGATGCTATTTCTAAGGGTTATAAATATATAATTTTAGAAGCAGGTACCGGAACAGGTAAATCAGCTATTGCCACAACATTAGCTAGAATGTATGAATCTGCATATATATTAACAATGACTAAACAATTACAATCTCAATATATGAATGAATTTCATTTTCCTCTTGTTAAAGGGAGATCCAATTTTGGTTGTTTGAATGAAAATTTAGACACAACTTGTGATATGGGAACATGTAAAACATCACCTTCTTCCTCTAAATTTACCTGCCCATTTGGAGTAGTAAAAAATCCAACTCTTGATGCTACAGAAGCTTTTGAAGATTCTAATGGAGGTGTTTTATTTTATCAATCTGAAAATCATTGTAATTATTGGCAACAAAAAGCAAATGCTATAAATTCTCCAATAACTTTAATGAATTACGATTATGCTATTTTAGAATTAAATTATGTCAAACATTTCGGTCAACGTAGTTTATTAATCCTTGATGAAGCCCATAATATAGAAAATAAATTAATGAGAATTTTAGAATTAAATCTTTATAATAAACGTTTAGAAAAAGATATTCATAAAGTTATAAGTCCTAAAACTCTTTATAATGGAGGAATTGAGGATTGGATCAATGAAATAGATGCAATTTATGATGCATATAAAGATATAGATATTAAAGATCTTCCAAAAAATAAAATAGAAAGAATTAATTCTACTACATTTAGATTGAAGAAATTGAAAGAAAATCTTCAAAAAGAACCTCGAAATTGGGTTATAGACCCTACCGATGAAGGAGTTTCTTTTAAACCACTTAGAATTCATCACTATGCTGAAGATTATTTATTTAAATATGGGGATGTTGTAATCTTTTTAAGTGCTACTATCTTATCTCATAAAATGTTCTCTAAATGGTTAGGACTTAATCCAAAAGAAGTTTACCATATTAAAGCAGATAGTCCATTTCCTCCTGAAAAAAGGCCAATTGAACTTAAATTAGCTGGAAAAATGTCTGCTAATAGAGTAAAACACACTGCTCCAAAAACTCTCCCAATACTTAATAAAATCCTTAAACTACATGAGAACGATAAAGGATTAATACACACAAACAGTTATAAATGTCAAAATTATATAACTCGTAATTTACCAAATTCACGTTTGATTTCTCATAATTCCACTAATCGAGAAAGAATTTTAAAATATTTTGAAAAAAATCAGGAGCCATTAGTTTTAGTTTCTCCATCAATGAGTGAGGGTGTGGATTTACCATATGATAAATGTAGATTCCAAGTTATATACAAAATACCATTTCCTTATTTGGGAGATAAACAAGTTAATATGAGAAGAAAAAGAGATCAACGTTGGTATGCATATAAAACAGTCATGACATTAATGCAAGCATATGGTAGGGGAATGAGAGCTGAAGATGATTCTTGTGTAACTTATATCCTTGATAGTGATATAAAAATGTTACTTAAAAGTCCATTATATAAATCTTTAATTCCTGACTTTTTTAAAGATGCAATAATCATTGATGATAATTTTTGAATATTTAATAAAAAAAGACGGACCTAGGGGGATTTGAACCCCCGATCTCGGGATCCGAAGTCCCGCGTCATTCCAGGCTAGACCATAGGACCATTATTTAATATTATATTAAAAATATAATACTATTAAATAATTTAATTTTTATTATTAATAAATCCTTAGTATTTTTTAAATATCAAAACATATTATATAATACTGTAATTTTTATAAAGATTGTAATTTTTTAAAATTAAATGTATAAAAAGATATTATTAAGGGAGTATTTAATGTTAACTAAAAGAATTATTCCATGTTTAGATTGTGATTTACAGATTCCAGAAGGTAGAGTTGTTAAAGGGGTTGAATTTAAACAAATTCGTTATGCAGGTAATCCTGTAGAATTAGCTACTCGCTATTATGAAGATGGTGCTGATGAAATAGTTATACTGGATATAACAGCTTCTCATGAAAGAAGAGGGACCATGAAAGAAGTTATTGAAAGATTAACTGAGAATGTTTTCATCCCTATATGTGTAGGTGGAGGAATACGTAAAGTAGAAGATTATGTAAATATGCTTAAAGCTGGAGCGGATAAATGTTCTACAAATACTGCAGCTATTCATAATCCTAATCTTTTAACCGAAGCTGCTGAAGTTGTGGGTTCCCAAGCAGTAGTCATAGGTATAGATGCTAAAAGAAGATATATTGATGATGAAACTCAAGCACTTGATAAGAATGTAATAGAAACAGATAAAGGTCTTTGTTGGTTTGATTGTAGTATATATGGAGGTAGAGAATTTACTGGTATTGATGCAATTTCTTGGGCTCAAAAATGTCAAGAGAAAGGGGCAGGTGAAATATTATTGACTTCTATGGATGGTGATGGAACTAAAGATGGTTACGATTTAGATCTTACAAAAGCTATAAATGATAATGTGGATATTCCTGTAATAGCTTCTGGAGGAGTTGGAACACCTGAACATATTAAAGAAGCATTTACAATTGCTAATGCAAGTGCTGCTTTAGCTGCAAGTATATTCCATTTTAATGAATATCCTGTTCCAGTTGTAAAAAAATATTTAAAAGAACATGGTGTTAATGTTCGTATGTAATAGGATGTTAAAATGATGAAATTTAATAAATTAATAAATTTGGAATTAACTCAATCATCTGGTCAAACTTCACAACCTCCATGGGTTATAAATGAGGAAGGTGAGTATCAAAGTTTATTAATTTTAAAAGAATCTCCTGTGCTTATAAAATTATCCCAAAAGAATTTTAAATCATTCAATTTAAATTATGAATTACCATTAAATTTAGATTCATCCATTAATAAAAAATCGTTAGAAAAAGAAATATGTTCTGAAATTGTTAAAATATATAATTTAGATTTTGATTTAGATAAATTTTACAAGTTTTTAATGATGGATTCTAAATTAATTGATTCTATAAAATTTTGTAATGGGTTACGCCTATTTTTAGCTAAAAATCCTTTTGAATGTATTATTTCATCTATTTGCAGTGCTAATAATTCAATTAATCGTTGGACTAAATCTATTTCTCAAATCAATTACAAATGGGGTAAAGAAATCTTATTTCCTTCTGGAAATTTTTTCACATTTCCTACTCCCTCAACTTTATCTAAAGTTTATGAAGATGATTTAGAAGAATATGAAGCATTAAACCATCATACAGAGATTGAATGTTGTGTTAATAATCTTAAATCATGTGGTGTGGGTTATAGGGCTAAATATATGAAAAAAACTTCAGATATATTTACAAATCAACTAAATTATAATGATATATTTAAAATGGAATATGATGAAGCATTTCAAACTATTATAAAAATTCCAGGTGTTGGCCCTAAAGTTGCGGATTGTATTTTATTATATGGTTTTGGTTTTAAAGAAGCTTTTCCTTCTGATGTATGGATAAAAAGAATAATATCTAATCTTTACTTTAATGGTGAAGATATCTCTGCCAATAAAGTTCGTGATTTTGGAATGGATAAATTTGGAGATTATGCAGGATATGCACAATTATACCTTTTTCATTATGCTCGTAAATCTGGTTTAATGGATAAATTAACTAAAATTTAATTAAGTAGGAAATTATATGAAAGATATTAATTACTCCATTTCAGATGAAAAAAATTATACTATCAACCAAATTAAAAAAATTAAACAGGAATTTGGCAATATTCAAGGATTATCCAATATTTTAGAACATACTAAAAACTTATTTGGTTGTGAGATTTACTTAAAAATTTTTAAAGAAGCTAAAAATACTGCAGAAAAAGATTATGAGAGACTAAATATTTCCGTTGATAAAAATTCATCTAATAATGAATCATTTTCTAACAAATATCCTCAATTAACTTATGCTTCTGTTTTAAGTAAGCCTTTAATTTATTTGCCCTCATTACATGGGGACTTAATAATATATACTATGTTTATTAGTACATTTACATTATTATCTACTATTTGTAATGTTAAATCATCTCACTTAGTTCGTGTTGAAAGAATATTTAACTTAATGGATAAAGTAATGGTTTTATTTGATGAATTTAATCAAGATTTAGATTATACTCCACCTACTCAAAATTTTTATGACAAATTAAAGACTATAAAATGGGATAAAAAAAGTAAAAAACTTTTTAGTAAAATTCAAAATATTAGAAATAATATTACAAATGTTAATTCTAAGAATATGGATATGTACAATACTAGATTTAATTTAACAGAAAATTATTTATTAATATTTTTAGCTGCTTCTAGTGCAGTAAAAAGAGAAGATAAAAATATAACTATGGAAGATGTTGTTCGATCACATAAAACTTATTATAAATTAATTAATATGGATTTAAAAGATTTTTTATAAAAATATTTTTTTAAAATATCTTATAATAAAAAAGAGTTTTGTAAAGGATTTTATCCTTTAACTCTTACTTTATTCATGACATCTCCTTGTTCTATAGCATTTACTACATCCATACCTTCAATAACTTTTCCAAATACAGTGTGTACACCATCAAGATGAGGTTGAGGAGAATGAGTTATGAAAAATTGGCTTCCTCCAGTATCTTTACCTGCATGAGCCATAGATAATGCTCCTACGCCATGTTTATGAGGATTTCCTTCAGTTTCACATTTAATTGTGTATCCAGGTCCACCTGTTCCATTACCATTTGGATCTCCACCTTGTATTACAAAATCTGGAATAACTCTATGAAAAGTTAAGCCATCATAAAATTCTGAATTTGCAAGTTTTTCAAAATTTGCTACGGTTCCTGGTGCTTCATTGGGAAATAATTCTAATATAATATTTCCTTTTTCTGTTTCTATAGTTGCAGTTTTCATTTTTTTAACTCTTTAAATATTTTTTAATTATATTTTTTATATATTAAATTAATCTATATAAATTAATCTAATTTTATTCTTTTACATAACTAACTTTTGTTTTTCCATCTATTATGTTTTTGTAATCTTCATAATTTTCTTTTAGGAGAGTAGGGATATCCAATTCATATGGACATCTTTCTTTACATTTATTACAATGTGTACATTCCTCGATTTGTTTCATCATCTTCTGATTATCTTCAGTTAAATATAACTCCGGGGGGAAACGTCTTAAAAATAATGACATTCTTGCACACATAAATATTTTGATATCAACAGAACAAGGAGAACAATATCCACATCCTCTACAAAATTCCCCAATTAAATCTTTTTTATCATTATTTATATCTTCGATTAATTTTTTATTTAATTTAACAGGAGATTTTAAATTATTAAGGGCTTCATCTAATTCTTTTTCCTTTTGTATTCCCCAAATTGGTAAAACATTATCATATTTTTCCATAAATCCAAAACTAGCATATCCATTGGTAATTAATCCACCTGAAAAAGCTTTCATTGCAATGAATCCTACATCTTCTTTTTTGCATGATTTAATTATATTTAAATCTTCTTTTCCACTTAAATAAGAAAAAGGGAATTGTAATGTTTCATATAAACCACTATTTATAGCTTCATCTGCCAAATTCAACTTATGAAATGTAATTCCTATATGTTTTATGAATCCTTTTTCTTTAGCTTCAATCATTGCTTCATAAAGACCAGTATTATCATTAAGTTTTGGGACAAATGGGGGATTATGGAACTGATATAAATCTATATAATCAGTTTGTAATTCTTTAAGGCTTTGATTTAAATCTTTCCAAAAATCTTCGACATTTAAAGCCCTTGTTTTAGAAGCAATTACAACTTTATCTCTGACATTATTAAGAGCTATACCTAACTTTTTTTCACTGTCAGTATAAGCACGGGCAGTATCATAATAATTTATACCTCCTTCGTAAGCTTTTTGAATTATTTTAATACTTTCTTTCATTGGAACTCTTTGAATTGGTAATGCTCCAAACCCATTTTTATTTACTACTATTTCAGATTTACCTAATCTTACATTCACCATAAAATCAACTCATACATAATTTAAATTTATAATTGTACTTATTTATACTTTAAAAAACATAATTTATAATCACATTTTATTATAATAAACTAATTTTATGATTTACTAATAATATTAAAAAAAATATTTTAAGAGGAATAATATGAATACTGATGAAATTATTGATACATATGATAAACATATAATGCATACTTATGGGAGACAACCTATAGCCTTAGATCATGGTCATGGACAATTTGTTTATGATATAGACGGGAATGAATATTTAGATTTTTTTGCAGGTATAGCAGTTAATAATGTTGGACAAACTGATGATAAAGTGGTAAATGCTATTAAAACTCAAGCTGAAAAAATGATTCATTGTTCTAATATATACTATAATGAACCTGCAGCTATTTTATCTAAAAAAATTGCAGAATTTTCAGGATTAGATAAAGTATTCTTTTCAAATAGTGGTGCTGAAGCAAATGAGGCTGCTATTAAATTAGCAAGAAAATACACCGGAAAAGGGGATATTGTTGCAACTTATAATTCTTTTCATGGAAGAACAATGTTAACAGTTACTGCGACTGGTCAAGATCAATATAAATTACCATTTAAACCATTACCTCCTGGTTTTAAACATGTAAATTTTGGTGATATGAATGCGATGAAAGGAGCTATAGATGATAATACTGCAGCTGTATTGATTGAAATAATTCAAGGTGAAGGCGGGTTAAACATGGCTCCTGAAGGATATTTTGAAGAATTGGATGCTTATTGTAAAGAAAAAGATGTTTTATTAATTATTGATGAGGTTCAAACTGGTTTAGGAAGAACTGGAAAAATATTAGCTTCACAATACTTTGATATTAAACCAGATATAATTTCTCTTGCTAAGGGTTTAGGTGGAGGAGTTCCTATAGGTGCAACTTTAACCTCAAATAAAGTGTCTGAAGGTTTTGTTCCAGGGGATCATGGATCTACCTTTGGAGGAAATCCATTATCTTGTGCTGCAGCTAATGCTGCAGTTGATGAAATTATTGAAAAAAAATTATCTGAAAATGCAGAGGAAGTTGGAAAATACTTAAAAAATAAATTTTTAGAATTAAAATCTAAATATGATTTTATAACTGAAGTACGAGGATTAGGATTATTAATAGGTATTGAATTAAATATGCCTGGTGGAGAAATTGTTGATGAAATGAGAAAAAGAAGAGTATTAATTAATTGTACTGCCGGTAATGTTTTAAGATTTGCTCCACCACTTTTAATTTCTAAATCTGATGTTGATAAAATGATTCCATTATTAGATGAGGTATTTTCAAATATTAATTAAACATTAAAAAAATATAAATGTTTTAAATTACCCAATTCTTTTTTTCTAATAACTTTTTTAATCCTTCTGTAATATTTAATGTTTTTATTTTTTTTATATCTGCCCAAGTATAATCTTCATGTTCATTACTTATTTTAACTTCCCAATTTTCAGGAATTACATAAATAATTATTTGTACAGTTCGTCTATTGATAAAATCTTGTTGTATAGCCTCATAAAAATCTCCTAATCTTACATTTAAATTTGTTTCTTCTTTAAATTCTCTAATTAGTGCTTCATCAAAGAATTCACATTTTTCAACTTTTCCTCCAGGAAGTTCCCATTGACATGCTCCAGTTTTAGATTTAGAATGTCTTTTTATGAGTAAAATTTCATCGTCTTTTTTTACAATTCCTCTCATTGTTAATCCGTAAGGTTTTACCATAATTTATCACACTATATAATTCATTTTTTTTCAAAAAAATTCACATATTTTATTTTTAAAATTCTCTTCATTGATTTATTTATTGTTCGTTAAATAGATAAATTATCTTTAATTTTTAGAATATTTTATTTTTACTTATTATTAATTAAAAATTTAGTTTATACGTGATGTTCTAAAATATATTTTTTTGTTAAATTTATATTTAAACCATTATAAAGAAATAAATTTCTAATATGAAATTTAATATGACTTAAATTAAATTTAAGAACATACCGTATTGAAAAAGTTAATTGAATTTTTATAAATTTTATTAATTTATTCCGAGATTAATTATATATAATAATAACAATAAATTTTTTTAATAATGAATATTATATTGAATCTAGTTAAATATTCAAAAAATAATAATTAATTTAAATACACTTTGGAGTTAAATCATGGATTTAAATATTAAAACTAATGAAAAAAACCATTTAACTATTGGTGGTGCAGATGTTTGCGATATAGTAAAAGAATTTGGCACTCCTTTATATGTTATTGATGAAAACAGAATAAGAGAAAATTATCAAAGATTTTATAATGCATTTTCAAAATATTATAAAGATTTCAAGGTATTTTATGCATGTAAAGCGAATACTAACCTCGCGGTAATGTCTATTTTAAAAGATGAAGGTTGCTGCATAGATACTGTATCTCCAGGTGAAGTTTATACATGTAAAAAATTAGGATTTTCTTCTGATAAAATTCTTTTCACTGGAAACAATATCAAAAATGAAGAAATGAAATTTGTTGCAGATGAAGATGTTGTGTTAAATATAGATTCTATGTCTGCTCTTAAAAGATTAGCTGAAGTTATAAATCCTAATGGTACTAAAATATCTTTTAGAGTTAATCCAATGGTTGAAGCAGGACATCATAAACATTGTATTACTGGTGGAGTAATGGCTAAATTTGGTATAATGGAAACTGAAGCAGTTGAAGCATATAAATTAGCTAAAAAATTAGGATTTAATCCTGTAGGTATGCATTCTCATATAGGGTCTGGAATTTTAGATCCAGAACCATTTAAACTAGCAATTAAATCTACAATGGATATTGCAGGTAAAGTACATAAAGAAGCAGATATTGATTTCGAATTCATAGATTTTGGTGGAGGCATAGGAATACCATATACACCTGATGAAAAATTATTAGATATTGATAATTTTGCAAAAGAAAATGTAGAGTTATTTAAACAAAAACTCCAAGAATATGATATGAAAGAACCAACATTATATTTAGAGCCTGGAAGATATATTGTAGGAGACGCTTCTGTTTTATTAGTATCTGTTAACAGTGTTAAACAAAGTTATAGGAAATTTATTGGAACTGATGCAGGATTTAACACATTATTAAGACCTACTATGTACGGTTCATACCACCATATAGTTTTAGCTAATAAAATGAATGAAGACCCAGTTGAAAAAGTAGATGTTGCTGGAAATGTATGTGAATCTGGAGATTTATTTGCAAGAGATAGATTTTTACCAAAAATTCAAGAAGGAGATATATTAGGAATATTAAATGCAGGAGCTTACGGTTTTACAATGGCATCTAACTATAATTCTAGACCTTTACCTGCAGAAGTTCTTATAAGTAACGGAAAACCTATCTTAGTTCGTGAAGAAGAAAAATTTGATGATTTATTTAATAAACAGATTATTCCAGATCATTTAAAAAATTAAAATTTGAGGTTAACAATGGATTTAAAAGGATTAAAATTTTCAAAGATGCATGGTATTGGTAATGATTTTATAATCATTGATGAAACAAAAGAAGAAATTATTTCAGAACAAAATAAACCCGAAGCATGTAAATTTCTTTGTGATAGACATTTTGGTGTAGGATCTGATGGGTTACTATTTATTTCAAACTCTGAAAAGGCAGATTTAAGATATCGGATGTTTAATCCCGATGGTTCTGAGGCAGAAATGTGTGGAAATGGAATTCGTTGTTTCGGAGATTATGTATACCGAAATAATATAATCAACAAAAAATCCATGACAATAGAAACTATGTGTAATATATTAACTTTAGAGGTTCAAGTTGAAAATAATGAGCCTGTATCATTTAAAGTTAATATGGGCTTATCAACATTTAAAACAAATGAAATTCCAATGATTTCAAATCAGGAAGAATTTTTAAATCAAGATTTGCTTGTTGATGGGGAACATTTTAATGTTACTGCAATTAATGTTGGAAATCCTCATGCAATCATCTTTGTTGATGACTTAAATAATGTTGATATCAATAGGTTCGGTCCAGCTATAGAATGTCATAAAGTATTTCCTGAAAAAATAAATGTTCACTTTGTTAAAGTTTTTTCTCCTAATGAAGGAGAAATGAAAACTTGGGAAAGAGGAGCAGGAGTAACTTTAGCTTGTGGTACTGGTGCAACTTCTACAGCTATTGCAGGTTATAAATTAGGCTTTTTTAATGAGAATATTCTCCTTCATTTGCCTGGAGGGGATCTTAAATTTAAGATTTATGAAGAAGATAATGAAATTGGTGTTTTCATGGAAGGTCCAGCAAAATTAGTATTTAATGGTGAAATTCAATAAATATTATTTTTTTATTTTTTTTTTAAATTAAGTATCCATTTATTAAAACTATTTCTTCAAAAAAGAATTTTTCACTAGCACCTACTTCAGATATAAATCCTTTATGGTCTAATTTTTGCAATGTTTTATCAATATCAGATAAAGATGACTGAATCATCTGTAATTTTCCATTTTCATTTAAATAATTTTTGACCTGATTTAAGAATATGTCTATGACTTTTCTTCCATCTGGTCCACCATCAAAAGCATAATTTAAATCATTGTCTAAAATTTCATCATTAGAAGTAGGTAAATATGGAGTGTTGAATAAAATTACATCAAACTTTCTATTTTTCAATGGTTCAAATAGATTTCCAAAAATTATTTCAATATTATCAATATTATTTTTTTTAAAATTTTTTTCAGCTAATTGCAATGCATTAAAATTAATATCCGTAACAGTTATTTTATTTGTTAATTGGGACGCATACATAGCTACTAATCCTGTTCCCGTTCCAATTTCGAGTACAGTATCACCATAATTTATATCAAGATTTTCAGCTAAAAGAAAAGTATCATCTGACGGTATATATACTAAATCTTCTGTTTCCAATTCAAATTCTCCAATTTTCATGTTTATTCCTCTAAAAAATAATTATTTTTTGATTACAGTTTCTAATTTTTTAGATAATAATAATATTTCTTCCGGACTCATATTTACGGCACGTTTTAGAAATAATTCATTAACATCAATTTCATTTAGTTTAGATTTCAATAATTTTTTGTCTTTATATCCTAATATTTGACGAGAATCGATTAAAGCATTCTTACATTTTTTATTTTTGTGTTGAAATAAAGTTTTACAAACAATTTCATAATTTTTAAATTCTTCATCACTAATTTTTAAATTTATATTTTTTTTAGGAGTTAATTTTAATATAACTGATTCAACTTTTGGTTTTGGAATAAATGATTCTGGAGATACATTATCTAAGATTTCAATCAAACTTTTAAAATATAACATTGCTGAAAGTCGAGAATAATTTCTGTTTCCAGATTTAGCAACCATGCGTTCTCCAAATTCTTTTTGGTACATTAAAATACCTAAGTCAAATGAATAATCTAAAAGTTTAAATGTTATTGGAGATGAAATTTGGTAAGGTAAGTTTGAAACAATTTTATTAAAATCTGGAAATTTGACTTTTAATGCATCCTCGTTAATTAATTCAACATTATTAATATTCTCATTTTTTAATCTTTTTTTTAAAATCTTAAAAATATTAGTATCTTGTTCAATAGCTGTTACTTTATTAACTTTTTTAGCTAGTTCAATAGTTAAAGTTCCAATACCCGGACCGATTTCTAGGATATTGTCATCATTTTTTAGGTTTGCAAATGATATAATTTGATTTCTTTTGAATTCATCTATTAAATAATTCTGTCCTAAATTATTATTTAAGTGAATTTTATTTTTTTGAAGAATTTTTTTAGTTTCTTTAGCTAATGATGATTTGTTTTCTTCAATTTTCAATTAATCACATCATTTTTATTTTTAAGGAAAAATTTTATTTAAAATTAGAAAAAGGGGTTGAAAAAAGGTTGTACTCTTTTTTCATTAAAGTTTATCTTTGTTTATATTTTCTGTTTCTATTGTTTGGGTGTCTTTTTTTTCCATGATTTTTAGACGGAATTTGAGTGAATAAATAATACTTATTTTTACCTCTTTTAACTTTAGTATTATCTAATTCCAATTTCACCCTATTTACTAACATTCCAACTGGATCAGTTAGTAATGGAACTCTAGTTTTTATATCTTCAAAACTTTCAAATGGTCTATCATTTCTTGCTTTTAATAATTCCTCTCTATGTTTTTTTCCAATTCCTGGTATTAATTCTAATTTATGCAATCTTGTGCTTATTGGTCCTGCTTCATTGAAAAATTTTACATATTTCTCTTCTTGTGATTCTATTATTTCTTTAATTGCAAAATCTATTTCAATTCTACTTGTTGCGGTTAAGTCATCTAAGTTTAATTTTCTTTTCACTGTGCTAATTTTTTCTCTTTTGCCTGCTCCAATGTAAACTTTTTCTAAAATTTCTAAGTCTTCACCTTTTTTAGGACTTAACTCTAATAAATTGAATCTTTGTGTACCAATGGCTTGAGCAACTGCATTTCCTCTGAAAGATGTCATATCTGGTTTAACATAACCTAAACTCAAATAATCCAGTATTATTGCCTCATCTTCTTTTTTAGGGTTATTAATATCCATTTAATCACCATCGTGTAATATTTTATCTTTATTTTTAATCTTAATTAATTTACTTTTTATTTAACCTAATATAATAATTTTTGTATTTACTTTTATTATTTTTTGTTTATATTAAGATTTTTTTATTAAATTATAATCTTAAAACTTGAAGATTAAGATTTAATTCTAAAACTTTTAAAAATAGTCCTTTTATTAAAGCAGGTTAAAACTACCAAATTATTAAAAATTTGGATTTTTAAAAATAGTAATATTTTTTTAAAAAAATTTAAAAATAGTAATATTAAGTAGAGATTTTACTCTTCTACTTGATATTTATTTAAAATTTTGAGAACATCTTCCATTTCATCTTTTTTCATTGGAAATTTTTCTTTAGCAAATATTAATCTTAAATCAGCTAGGTCTTTTGGCATTAAATCAGCTATTCGTATTGCATATTTTGTTTTTACAATAGATTCTAATTCTTTGATTAATTTTTCTGTATCTTCTAAAGGAAGTTTTTGGAAGTTTGTTACATGTGCTAAAGTTAAATTTTGTTCATAGCTAAGTTCATTTTTTTCACTAAACTCTTCTAAAATTTCTTTCACTTCAGCAGCAGGAATTGGATTCACATCCAAAGTTTTTTTCCCAATCATTGAGATCACTCTTGAGCTTTTAAGTGGTCTGGTCTAACTATTAATTCTTTAGCTTTATTTCCATCATTTAAAGAAAGTATATAAGCTTCACCTTTTTGTCCAACTACTTTAGCAGTTTTCCCGTGAAATCTGGAATGTGGTTGTCCTTTTTGTATACTTGGATCAATAATAATATGAACTATTTCTCCTTCTTCAAATTGTTGAATTTTTTTTGTAATAGGATTAGAACGTCCTGGTCTAGCAGTTTTTGTTAATTTATTTCTACTTCTACTTTTAAATCCTCTTGATCTTTTCATTTTTCATACCTCGATAATATTAATTCCCTTTATTGGGTTTATAGCTAAATTATCACTTTTTTATAAATTTAAATAATTTCAGTATTTAATTAATTATCAGCAGATTTTAATTTATATTAAAAAGACTAATATATTTAGTTAATTAATTTAGTTCTAAAATTATAAAGTAAATAGATAAATTTCAAAAATATTTCAGAATAAAAAAATTATTAAAATAAATGAAATTTTAGTAAATTGATAATAATAAATTATTGTTATTAACATGTTAATATAGTTTACTATTTTAACAATTTCTTATTTAGTTCAAATTATATAAAAACTTTTTCATTTTTAAGAAAATATTTAAAATTATTTCATTCCATTCCTACTTCAATTACATCTAATTCTTCGCAAATAGATTTATTATTTAATAATTCACTTATATTGGGTTGGCTTCTACCTTCATCTCCTGAAATGAGTTCTTTGATATAAAGTCCACCTTGAGTTTTTATTATAATTTCAAAGCTATGAAAATCAATGTAATTAGTTTTAATATTTTTAACTTCCTTGATTCTAATTTTGTCTGCTCTTCTATGAGCTACTCTAATAGGAGTTCTTTGTTCAATTATATGTAATTTATTTAATTTTTCTAAATCATTTTTATTAATTTCTTCATCACATTTTACTAAAGCCCTATAAACTTTGTAATTATCAGAGGATGAAACTTTTATCTCAGCTTTTCTATTTCGTTTAACAAATTTTAAATCATTGTATTTAGTTTTATTAGTATTAAGAATATTTACTTCTTTTTCTATTTTTTTTAAATCTAAATTTCTTATTTTTGGTTCTTTAATTTCTAGTACAAATGGTCTTCCAGTTCCTAACATTCTAACATCAATGTCTTCTCTTCCAGCACCGTGAAATTTAGCTTCATATCCTTTACTTTCTTTTAATACAGTTTCAGACAATAATTCTTCTACAGATTCTGGGTATTGTTTACCTGTTCCATTACACTTTTCGCAGCCTTTACCTTTACAATTTCGGCATGGCCATTTAGTTTGTGGAATACCTCGAATGTATTTATTATATCTGCCTTCAATAAATATTGGATTTATTTGTATTCTAACTTTAATATTATCTAAAGTACCATCTTTTAATACTTTAGGTTCTTTATTGAATACATTTTTTAAATCAACCATAATTACTATATCTTGAGTAATAAAATCGACTTCTTTATTTAAATTTTTTTCTAAAAGTTTCCCAATAGTTCTATTAACTTCCTTTTTTATAGGTTCTACATCAAGATCTAATCTTTTATTTAAATATTCATCCTTCTCTGTAATCGCAGGTTCTAATTTTGAACCAACTACAAAAGTTTCATATTCTAAATTTAAATATTTTACTTTAGCTTCAACTTTTTTAAGTATTGTTTCATCTAAGTATTTAAATAAATTTTTACATATATCACATTCATCATTTTCTTCTAAGTCGTTTAATTTTAATTCTTCACGGATTTTTTTACCGCGCTCAAAATTTCCATCACCCTCAATCACATCTGAAAATTTACGACCTAAGCAATGATTACAGATTTTACCCTCAGTAAGTTCCATAAGTTCTAATATTTTTGTTTTAGTTTCTTCATCCATTGTATCTTCTTTTTTTTAATTTAAAAATCTTATATTTATTTCATGAATTGTCCCATTAAACGATTCATAGCTCCTCCACCCATTCCTCTTCTTCCAATTCCTTTCATAGCTTTTTTAGTGTTATTGTAATATTTTAGAAGATCTTTAACTTCTGATTCTTCTACTCCTGCACCTCTTGCTATTCTAGCTATTCTAGAATGTTTAATTATTTTAGGATTTTCCATTTCTTTATTTGTCATGGAAGACATCATTATTTTATAGATTACAATTTTGTCTTCAGTCATTTTTGAAGCTTCTTTAGGTATTTTAGCACCCATTCCGGGGATCATGTTCATTATTTGTTGCATTGGTCCCATTTTATTCATCATATCAAATTGATTTTTCATATCTTTCAAGGTGAATTTTCCACTTAACATTGCATTCATAGTTTCTGTTGCAACATCTTCATCTACAACTTCTTCAGCTTTTTCAACTAAACTTTTTATATCCCCCATACCTAATAATCTGGAAATAAATCTTTCAGGGTTAAAAGCTTCAAAGTCATCAATTCTTTCACCGGTACCAATAAATTTAATAGGAGCTCCAGTTTCTGCAACTGCAGATAAAGCACCTCCACCTTTAGCAGTACCATCTAATTTTGAAATGATTATAGATCCAATTTCTGTTGCTTCTGAGAATGCTTTTGCTTGAGCTCCTGCCTGTTGGCCTATTGTTCCATCAATAACTAATATGGATTCAGTTGGATTTATAACTTCATCTAATTCTTTCATTTCTTTTAATAAATCAGATTCCTCTTTATGTCTTCCAGCTGTATCAAAAATTATTACCTTTTGATTTTTAAATTCTTTAAGTCCTTTTTTAGCTAAATCTAATGCATCTTTATTGTTGGGATCTCCATATAATGAGATTTGCATTTCTTCTGTTAATTGTTTTAATTGTTCGTATGCTGCAGGTCTCCATGTATCAGTACATACAATAGCTGGTGAAAATCCTTTTTTTTGTAAATATTTACATAATTTACCTATGGTGGTTGTTTTACCACTTCCTTGCAAACCTAAAAACAATATTTTAAATGGTTTTTGGTCAATATTTAAATCTACAGCCTCAGAACCAAGTAATTGTACCATTTCTTCGTAAATAATTGTTATAACATGTTCTCTAGGGGTTATTCCTTTTGGAGGTTTTTCTTCAATTGCTCTTTCTTCAATTTTTTTTGATAATGATTGAACTAATTTTATATTAACATCGGACTGTATTAATGCTCTTTGTATTTCTCTAACTACTTCTTTGATAGTTTTCTTATCAATAACAGTCATTCCTGCTAATTTTTTCATAGTATTTGTTAGATTTTCTCCTAAATTTCCTAACATTTTTATCACTGTGTTATTTTTTTTGATAAAATTTTAATAAATGAAATAATAATTTAATGTTAAATTTTTTAATATATTATATAACTATTAAGATATCTTTTATTATATAATTATATTTAACAATCATATTTATTATAAATAATATTATATAATTAGAATATGTTAAAAAACTGATTTTTTAATTATTAATAAAATTTTGTTAAAAAAAAATTGCTAAAAATAATTTATATTAAAGTTTATTTTTATAGTTTTAATGTGTGTGTTAAAGATGCTAGAAGAATTAAAAAAAACATTAGAAGAAGCTCCGATTGTTAAAAAAGGGAATTATAATTATTTTATCCATCCCGTTACTGATGGTATACCTGCTGTAAAACCAGAATTATTAAGAGAAATTGCGGATACATTAACCCAAAAAATTAATTTTGAGAATATTGATAAGATAGTTGCTATTGAAGCAATGGGTATTCATTTAGCTACAGCTTTATCCCTTAAAACTAATATTCCCTTTGTGGTTATAAGGAAAAGACATTATGGTTTACCAAATGAACATCAAGTACATAAAAAAACAGGTTATGGTGAGTCAATTCTTTATATCAATGATTTAAATAAAAACGATAATATTTTATTAATTGATGATGTTGTAAGTACTGGAGGAACTTTAATTGCAGTTATTAATGCTTTAACTGATATGGGAGTTACAGTTGATACTGCTGTGGCTGTAATTGAAAAAGGCAAAGGGAAAAAAATAGTTGAAGATGAAATTGGGATGTCTATTCTCACTTTAATTAAATTAGATGTTGTTAATGGTCACGTTGTAATAGAATCTGTGAATGATTAAAAAATTAAGTTTGTTTGATAAAAATGTCTATTTATAATATGGATTTGGAAAAAGTAATTAAAAAAATTGAATCTTTTAATGCTAAAACTGTGGGTCTTCAATTTCCTGAGGGATTAAAAACACAAGCTGTCTCTATTGCTAAACAAATCGAAGATTTAACTGATGCTACAGTTTTAATTTCTGGAGATCCCTGTTTTGGGGCATGTGATGTTTCTGATAAAAAAATGATTGGAATAGTTGATTTAATTATTCATTATGGGCATACTCCTTTACCTATTAATTATAAAATTCCCACTATGTTTATTGAAGCGTATGCAGATGTGGATGTTAAAAAATATTTAGAAGAAGCACTTCCACAATTAGAAAATTATTCTAAAATCGCTTTAGCAACTACAACACAGCAATTGAATGTTCTTAATGAGATGAAAGATTATTTAGAAGATCATGGAAAAGAAGTTGTTATTGGATCATCTAAAAGCACTAGAAAAGGACAAGTTTTAGGTTGTAATTTTTCTTCAATTAAAAATTTAGATGCTGAAGTATATTTATTTGTGGGTAGTGGAAATTTTCATCCATTAGGGATTTATTTGTTTACTAAATCACCAGTATTGGCTATTGATCCGTATGGTGGAACTATTAGAAACATGGCTGAATATGCAGATAAAATCCTTAGAATTAGGTTTGCTAGAATTATTAAATCACAATCAGTAAAAAAATGGGGAATATTAGTATCTTCTAAAGAAGGACAATATCGAATGCAATTAGCTAAAAAAATTAAAGGGATGTTAAAAGATGAAGGCATGGAAAGTTATATTATTGTTCTAGATAATATTAATCCTGATGTTTTATTGCCTTATACTGATTTGAAAGGTTTTGTTGTAACTGCTTGTCCTAGAATTGCAATTGATGATTCTCAAATGTATAAAAAACCATTAATTACTCCTAAAGAACTAGAAATAGTTTTAAATAAAAGAACTTGGGAGAATTATCAGTTAGATGAAATATTGTTTCATGAAAAATATAAATATTAAATTTTAATAAACAAATTAATATATAAGATTAAATTAATAAATATATTTATTAAGATAAAATTGTCGAAATAATTTATAAAAATATATTTTTGTATATAAAAATTATTTAATCCTTACTTTTTTAGAGGTGTATTATGAAAATAGAATCTGGAGATTTAGTTATGCCTGGTGATTTTTTAGCTGTTAGTGAACAATTTTTGCCTGGTCAAGGAGCATATGATGATGAGGGATTTATAAAATCAACTACATCAGGAAATGTATATATAAATATTAAATCTAAAGAAATTGAGGTTATTTCTAAATCTGGAGGTCCAGTTTTACTAAAAAAAGGAGATATTATTTTTGGACAGATTAAAGATCTTCGAGGACAACGGGCTTTAGTTGATATTCAAACTAAAAAGGGCTGTTCTCGTGAATTTGCTTTACCTTATAAAGCTGCTATTCATATATCTCAAGTCACCAAAGGTTATTTAGATAGATTAAATGAAGCATTTAGAATAGGAGATATTATAGAAGCAGAAATAATTAAAGTCATGGGAGATAATGTGGATTTAACCACAATTGAAGATAATTGTGGAGTAATTAAAGCAATGTGTACACGTTGTAGAAATTATATGAAACCTTCCAAAAGAAATGAACTTTATTGTGAAAGATGTAATCACAAAGAAAAAAGAAAAATATCTTCAAATTATGTTGAATAATAATTATTTTTATTTATGGAATGATAATATGGAAATTGAAATTGTAACTGATAAAACACTAGAACTTGAAATTATAATACATGGTGAAGACCATACTATTTGTAATGTACTAAGAAAATATTTAATGGAAGATGATGATGTGGAATATGCTGTTTATGGAATAGATCACCCAATAATAGGCGAACCACATATGACTATTAAAACTAAAAGAACTAAAAGACCTAGAAATTCTCTTGTTAAAGCAGCTAATCATTTAAAAGATGAATCTAATGATTTTAAAGCATTAGTAGAATCTATTTAATCTGAGGCATGGTTTAATGTCCTATCATAAAAAACCATCAATAACTGTTGATATTTTTATTTATAATGAAAATAAAGATTTTATTCTTATTAAACGTAAAAATAATCCTTTTAAAGATTGTTGGGCATTTCCAGGTGGTTTTGTTGATTATGGTGAAACTACTGAAAATGCTGCAATTCGTGAAGCTAAAGAAGAAACTAGTATTGATGTCAATTTGAAAAAACAATTTAAAGTTTATTCAGATCCTTTAAGAGATCCTAGGGGCCATACAATCACGGTTGTGTATTTGGCTGAAGGGGACATGAATATGCGATGTGCAGATGATGATGCTAAGGAAATTAAAATATTTTCATTTGAAGATTTACGTAATATTGACTTAGCTTTTGATCATAAACAAATTTTACATGATATATTTGATTATTTGAATTAATTTTTTCATACTAATTTTTTTATTTTTCTTAATTTTTTTAAAATGAAATAAAATTAACTTTAAATATTAGTAATTATAACAAATAAGTAATATAATTAAATCTTACTTTAAAGGTTTAATAAAAATCAAAAATTTTTAATTAATATCATTATATTGGAGGTAAATTATGGATTTTTGTCCGAAATGTGGAGGAATGATGCTTCCAAATGGCGATAAACTTGAATGTAAAACTTGTGGCGAAACAAAAACTTTAAAAAAAGGCAATGAATATGAAAAAGTGTCTGAAGAAATTAATACTAAAGATACTGTTGTCATGACTGATGGAAATGTCACTACTCGTCCAACCACCAATGTTATATGCCCTGAATGTGGACATGGTAAAGCAGAATGGTGGTTACAACAAACTCGTAGTGCTGATGAAGCTCCTACAAGATTTTTCAAATGTTTAAAGTGTAAGCATACTTGGAGAGAATACGACTAAAATTTTTATTAATTAAATTTATAATCTTGGGATATTATTAAGGAAAAATCCAATAATAACTTAAATGAAGGAGAGAATCCTAAATCTGAAGAAAATTTTAAAGATTCAGATACAGAAATACCTATCTTGAAAAGTTCTAATAAATTTTTTAATAAATATATTAATAAATCTTTTTTAATAACATTTATTACAATAGTAATTGGTATTCTATTTGTTGTATTAGGTGTTTACCTTTTTGGAACTAGTTCAGATAAAGTAGTGGATAATGTTTTATCTGGTGAAACAGCTACATCTTCTGTATTTTTGATTATTTTAGGTTTTATCATTTTAGCTATATCATTTTTTATAAATTTTTCGTCTAAAAATTCTTTAGGCAAAACTTTTGATAATATAAAAAATATTGAGGAGACAGATGATTTTTCTGATTCTAAAAAATCTGATATTTCTACTAATCCAAAATCTAATATTAATTCTTCTGATTCTAACGATACTATAAATTCTAAAAATGGAAAAATTAAAAATGATATTAAATCAATTTTTAATTTCGAAAAAATAAATAAAAATATAGATTTTAACTCAAATTCTTCTAAAAAAGAAAATAAGGTTTCTTTTACTGAAAAACGTGTTGATAAAAAAGATTCAAGTGTTAATAATAATTCAGTTTCATTTGAGGAAGCTTTAGATTCTGTGGATAATTTAGTTAAGAAATCTGAATCTTTTGATGATGAAAAATAATAAATTTTATATTTTTATTTTTTTAAAAATTTATATAAGATGAAAAACTAAATTATAGTATCATAATATTATATTTTAATATTAACTTATTTGTTGACTAATTAATTAGTTAATTGGTCTTTTGTTGAATTTTAATTGAGAGATGATTTTGAATGTTTAAAGCTGAATTAAGTGATCCTAACATTTTAAAAACAAGTTTTGATGCAATATCTTCCATTGTTGATGAAGTGCAAATACAAACTGATAGTGAAGGTATCCGTTTGGATGCCTTAGATCGTAGTCATATCACATTTGTGCATTTAGAGTTAAAGGCAAGTTTATTTGATGAATATGTTTGCGATGAACCTGAAAAGATTAATATAGATACTGATGAATTAATGAAGGTATTAAAACGTTCTAAATCTAATGATCGTGTGATAATGTCATTAGATGAAGGAAATTTTATTATTACCTTTGAAGGCGAAGCTAAGAGAACTTTTAAGATTAGACTAATTGATATGGAGTATGAAGCTCCTTCTCCTCCAGAATTAGAGCACCCTACTAAGTTTGATATTCCTTTCGCTCTTCTAAAAGATTCTATTCAAGATATGGATATATTTTCTGATAAAATAGCTTTAATTGTTGATTCTGAAAAATTTAGAGCATCAGCTGAAGGTGAATTTGGGGATGCAAACATAGAATATTTACATGGTGAAAAAATTGATACAGAAGCAAAATCTATTTTTTCATTAGAAAAAATAAGAGAAATGTTAAAAGCTGATAAATTTTCAGATGTTGCAACCATTAAACTTGGAAATGATATGCCTTTACATTTAAGTCTTAAAATGGTCTCAGAAGATGGAGAGCTTAGTTTTTTACTTGCTCCTAGAATAGAAGCGGACGATTAATTTCGTTTTCTATTTTTTAACTTTTTTTACTTATTTTTTTACATATTTTCATAAAATTATTTTTTATTTAATAAATTAATTAGAGAGGATTATAGTGGAAGAATTTTTTCAAACTTTACGTCAAATTCAGAAAAAAGAGCGAAATAATAGTTCTTTAGCTAGAGTAGGAGATAATTTTTATAAAAATGTTAATAATTATATTAATGAACTTAAAACCACTGTAGGTCCGGATCCTTTTTCAGATAAACAATACCTTTTAAAAGATGCTCAAAGAATTGCTACAGAAATATGTGAACGCAGAGAACATAAAATAACTGAAGCTGCATTAATGAATATTCATAGGTCATATCATTTATTTAAAAAAGGAAAACCCCAATTTGATTTTCTTGATACAACTCCTTTAAATTTAACTAAAGAAGAAGAAACTTTATATTTTTCATTAATTGATACTTTAAGGGATCATAGGGGAAATATATCTTTGGATAAATTTACTGAAGAATTAGAAGATAAAGAAGATAATATAGAATTTAAATCTAATAATGTAAAAAAAGCTTCAGGTGAATCTTTAAAAGAAATTAATACTTTAAATGAAAAAGAAAATAATAAACAAAGCAGTGATTTTAAAAATTCAGAAAATTCCAAAAATTTTAAAAATGATGAAGTTTTAGATGAACTTCAAAAAATTAAAAATGCTAAAGTTTTATCTGATGAAAAGTTTGAACCCATTGAAAAGCAATTACGAAAAAGTAATTCTAATTTATTAAAAAATCAATCCAAAAATTCTGATTTAAATAAAGAAAATGAAATAAAAAATAATAAATCTACTCAGCAAGAAAATTCTAATTTATCTGATATTTTAAATAGAATTGATAATCAATTTGTAGATTTTAACGAAGAGACTCAAGAGGAATATAATAATTATTCAAAAAATATTAATCAAAACTCTATAAATGACACATTACTCATTTTCAAAGATGTAGAACCAATAATTGGGGTCGATGAAAAAGTTTATGGTCCTTTTTTTTCTCAAGACATTGTTGTAATGCCAAGGGATAATGCAAAAATTTTTGTAAAGTATAGGAAAGCAAGATTAATTAAAATTCCTTAATATTTTTAATACTTTTTTAAATAAAAAAACATTAAATTTAAATATTAATTGATTATAAAATACAATATGTATCTATTTTATGGTAATAAAAATTTTATATAAATTAATTTTTATTTATTGTTAAATAATTTAAGATTAACTCTATTAAGTTAATTCTTAAAAAATACATTTATAAATTAATAAGATATTTAATAAAATCTTTTTAGTTTAGTAATGTAATATTCAGCTACTAAGAAATTTAATAGATTCTTGGGTGTTGTTTATTGTAATTATTTTTATAGATATGTCATCAGCTATTGGGAAATTTAATTGATTCCTTTATAGTATTTTTAGAAAAAATAGATGAAAAAAGGAAATCTGAAAAATTCAGATTGTATTAAGGTGATTAAATGAAGATACCAAAAGAAAAAAGAAGATATTGTCCTAATTGTAAAAAACATACAATTCATGAAGTTCATACAGCTAAAAAACGAAAAGCAAGTGAATTAAAATGGGGTCAAAGACAATTTAGAAGAGTTACCGCTGGTTACAGAGGTTATCCAAGACCTTTACCTGCAGGTAACAAACCGATTAAAAAATTAGATTTAAGATATAAATGTAAAGAATGTGGTAAATCTCATATCGGTAATTCTTTCAGAACAGGAAAACCTGAATTTGTATCTAAATAGGTGATAAAATGGCTAGTAAAGGTAGAGGAAACTTTTTAAAGGTTAAATGTTTAGATTGTGATAATGAACAAATTATCTTTGATCGTGCAGCTTCTGATGTAAAATGTATTATCTGCGGTAAAACTATTGTAAAATCACGTGGTTCTAAAGCAAAGATAATAGCTCATATTGAAGAAGTTTTAAACTAAATTCTTTTTTTATTTTTTTTCATTAAAATTTTAAAAATTGGTTTTTAGTTTTTTTAATTTTATATAAAATATAGATTTTAATTAAAAATTTATTTTTAATTTTAATCTTAAAAACTATTCAGGTGTTTAAATGGTAAGAAAAAGTCAAGAATGGCCAGAAGAAGGAGAACTAATTGTTGGTACAGTTTATAAAGTTCTTAATTATGGTGCATTCGCAAAACTTGAGGAATATTCTGGAAAAGAAGCTTTTATTCATATTTCTGAAGTTTCATCTGGTTGGGTTAAAAATATTCGAGATCATGTAAGAGAAAATCAAAAGATTGTTGCTCGAGTATTAAGAGTTAATCCAAAAAAAGGGCATGTTGATGCATCACTAAAAAGAATAAGAGAAGATCAAAGAACAAAAAAGATTCAACAATGGAAAGTTGAACAAAAAGCTGAAAAATTCTTAGAATTAGCAGCTAAATCTTTAAATAAAGATTTAAACACAGCTTACAAGGAAGTAGGTTATGAAATCATGGATATTTTTGGTGATGTTTATGGTGCGTTTGAAATTGCTGCTGATGAAGGAAAATCTTCACTTACTGATGAAGGTATCAATGAAGAATGGGCTGAAGCTATCACAGAAGTAGCTAAAAATAATATAACTCCTCCAGAAGTTCATATAACTGGTTATGTTGATATAGAAACTTATGAATCAAATGGTGTAGATATAGTTAGAAAAGCTCTCGAATCTGCTGAAAAAATTGAAGATGTAGAAGTTCAATGTGTTGGTGCTCCACGTTATAGAATCACAGTTAAATCAACTGATTATATCTTAGCAGAAAAAACACTAAAAAAAGCTGCAGATAATTGTATTAAAGTCATTGAAGATTCTAATGGTAAAGGCGAATTTTTACGAGAATTAGATTAAAATTATTTTTAATTTTATAATTTTTACTTTTTTTAACTTTTTTTTAGTAGTGATTTAACATGAAAATGAAAATGCGTAAATGCCCCTTATGTGACATTTATACTATAAAAGATACTTGTCCTAATTGTGGTGGAGAATTAAAAGTTGTTTATCCACCTAAATATTCAATTGAAGATAAATATGGCAAATATCGTCGAAAATTGAAAGAAGAAATGGATAATAAGTAAAAATTCCTTTAAGGAGGAATATTATGAAAAATACTCAAATTAATGTGATTGAAGAGATTAATTTAGATAATCCTATTTTTATAGAAGCACTTCCTGGAATTGGTCATGTAGGTAAATTAGCTGCAGATCATATGATTGATGAATTAGGAGCCACTAAATTTGCCGAAATATATTCTCCTCATTTTCCTCCTCAAGTATTTGTTGGGGAAGATGGAATTATTGAATGTATGGTAAATGAACTTTACTATTTAAAATCTCAAGGAGAAAATTCTCAAGATTTTATTCTATTAGTGGGAAATACTCAAGGATTATCACCAGAAGGTCAATATGAACTTTGTGGCTTAATATTAGATTTTATAGAAAGTTATGGAGTTAAACAATTATTTACATTAGGCGGTTTAGCAACAGGCAAACCGGTTGAAGAAACAAAAGTTTTTGGAGCAGCTACAAACCTCGAAAATATAGAACTTCTTAAAGAAGCAGGTATTGAAATACGTTCTGCTGATGGTGGAATTGTTGGGGCTTCTGGGCTTATTCTAGGATTAGGAAAATTAAGAAATATGTCAGGGGCTTGTTTAATGGGCGAAACTCCAGGCTATTTTATTGATGCTGAAGCTGCTGAGGCTATTCTTCAAAAATTATCTTTAATTTTAAAATTTAATATTAATACTGATGAATTAGAAGAAAGAGCTGAAGAAACTCGAAAATTATTAAATCAAGCTCAACAAATGGAACAAGATATGGTAAATAAATCCATGGGTCAATCTGATGATGATCTCAGATATATAGGTTGATTTTTTTATTTATCATTAAATTTTTATAAATAATTATTATAATTTTTTTAAGTAATTATCTTATATAAAATAAGATTTAACTATTTTTTTTTATTTTTAAAAAATTTTTCACATATTAAAAAAATTATTATAGGGGTGATTAAATGATTCAAATTGCAGTTACAGGAAAACCAAATGTAGGTAAATCATCATTTTTTAATTCAGCAACAGCATCAAAAGTTGAAATGGCTAATTATCCATTCACTACTATAGATGCAAACAAAGCAGTTGCGCATGTTACATGTAAATGCCCATGTAAAGAATTAAATGTTTCATGTAATCCGAGAAATTCTATATGCATAGATGGAACAAGACTTATTCCAATAGAACTTATTGATGTTGCAGGATTAGTTCCAGGAGCTCATGAAGGTAAAGGTTTAGGTAATAAATTTTTGGACGATTTAACTCAAGCAAAAGTTTTTCTTCATGTTATTGATGCTTCAGGGTCTACTGATGAAGAAGGAAATCCCGTGGATTTAGGTTCACATGATCCTTTAGAAGATATAGGATTTCTTGAAAATGAGATAGTAATGTGGATGTATGGAATACTTAACAGAAATTGGACAAGATTAATTCGTAAAGTTGGTGCGGAACACTTAGATATTTCAAAAGTGATTTATGATCAATTATCTGGTACTGGTATAATGCTTGAAGATATTATTGAAGCTTTAAGAGGTTTTGAACCGGATTATACAAAATGGGAAGAAAAAGATTTAATAGAATTAACTAGAAAAATTTTAAATATTGCTAAACCAATGTTAATAGTTGCTAATAAAGCGGATTTACCTGGTGCTGATAAAAATATTGAACGTATTAAAGAAAAATATTCTAATGTAGTTCCTGCTTCAGCGGAATCTGAACTTGCTTTAGTAAGAGCTGCTGAATCTGGTTTAATTAAATATGTTTCAGGAGATTCTGATTTTGAAATATTAAATCCAGAAAAATTAAATGCTAATCAAATAAAAGCACTTGAATATATTAGAACTAACATTTTAGAAAAATATGGCAGTACCGGTATTCAAGAAGCTTTAAATAAAGCAATATTCGAATTACTTAATATGATTGTTGTTTATCCAGTTCAAGATGAACATAAATTTACTGATCAAAAGGGTAATGTTCTTCCTGATGGTATTTTAGTTCCTAAAGGTTCTAATCCACATGAATTAGCATATATAATTCACTCTGATATTGGTGATAAATTCATGTTTGCTGTTGATGCTAGAAAAAATATGCGCATAGCTAGTGATTATGAATTAATTGATGGAGATATAATTAGTATTACCACACATTAATTTTTTTTATTTTCTTTTTTTGAACTTTTTTTATTAAAAATATTTATTTTTTCATAATATTATAAAACGAAAACTTTTTTTACTATTTAATACTATATTTTAGTAATTAATTGTTATAAGGTAATATTATGGTAAAAAAAATATTAACAACTAATAAAGGTGCCCCTGTAGCAAATGATCAATCATCTATTACTACAGGTAAAAAATCTAGTTATGCTTTATTACAAGATACATATCTTGTTGAAAAATTAGCACATTTTGATAGGGAAAGAATACCTGAAAGAGTGGTGCATGCTAAAGGTGCTGGAGCTCATGGTTATTTTGAGGTTACTCATGATTTGTCTGAATATACTAGGGCTAAATTTTTATCTGAAGTAGGTAAAAAAACAGATGTTTTTGTTAGAATGTCTACAGTAGGTGGTGAAAGAGGGTCTGCTGATTCTGTACGGGATCCACGAGGGTTTGCTGTTAAATTTTATACTGAAGAAGGGAATTATGATTTAGTGGGTAATAATACTCCAATATTTTTTATAAGGGATGCAATTAAATTTCCAGATTTTATTCATACTCAAAAAAGACATCCAACTTCAAATTTGTCTGATGCAAATATGGTTTGGGATTTTTTTTCTTTAACTCCTGAATCATTACATCAATTAACATTTTTATTTACTGATCGGGGAACACCGAGAGATTTTAGACATATGCATGGGTTTTCATCACATGCTTATATGTGGTATAATGAGAATGAAGAATATGTATGGGTAAAATATCATTTTTTAACAAAACAGGGCATAAAAAATTTTACAGATGAAGATTCTGTTAAAATGGCTGGTGAAAATCCGGATTATGCAACAGAAGATTTATACAATTCTATAGAAAATGGGAATTATCCGGAATGGAATGTTTTTGTTCAGATAATGACAAATGAAGAAGCTAAAAATTATAAATTTGATCCATTTGATGTTACAAAAGTATGGTATCATTCTGATTATCCTTTAATACCATTAGGTAAACTTGTATTAAATAAAAACCCTAATAACTATTTTAATGAAGTTGAGCAATCTGCATTTGCACCTTCTAATTTTGTGCCAGGTATTGGTCCATCTCCGGATAAATTATTACAAGGACGTTTATTTGCATATGAAGATACACAAAGATGGAGATTAGGTGCAAATCATCATCAAATACCCATAAATCAAACAAAAAATCAAGTTTCTACTTATCAAATGGATGGGCCGATGAATGTAAATAAAGGAAGTCATTATCCTAATTATTATCCAAATTCTTTAGAAGGTCCTAAACCTGAAGCATGTTTTAAGGCTCCAACTATTGATGTCCAAGCAGTAATTGATAGACACACTCAACAGGTAGAAGATGTTGATTTTGAACAAGTAGGTGAATTTTATAGAAGAGTTTTAAATAAGGAAGATAAATCACATTTAATTTCTAACATACTTAATAGTATTTCAGGAGTTAATGAAAACATTCAATATAGGCAAGTTGCTTTATTTTATAAAGCAGATATTGAGTATGGGACTAGAATTGCAAATGGTTTAAACTTAAACATTAATAAAGTTGAAAAATTAGCCTCAATGACTCAAGAAGATAGGATTAAATCAACTTTAAGTTAAATTTATTTTTTTTTTAAACTTTTTTTAGAAACTTATATAACTTTTGTATTCAATAAAGTATATTAGATTAAATTTTATCAGGTGAGTAAAAAATTGATGCATCCACGTCCTAGCCCTATTGCGGCTTCATTATATACTTTAAGAGATTTAAATGCTGATGTTATTATTATGCATGGTCCTCATGGCTGCTGTTTTAGAACTGGTAGGCTTCTCGAAACTGATGGTGTTCGTGTAGTCACTACAGCAATGACAGAAAATGATTTTATTTTAGGTGCTTCAGAAAAGTTAGAACAAACACTTAAAGAAGTTAATGAAGTGTTTAAACCAAAACTTATAGGTATTGTTGGTACCTGTGCTAGTATGATTATTGGGGAAGATTTAAAAGAACCTATTGAAAAATTAAATTTAGATTCTATAATTTTGCCTGTAGCCTCCCATGGTGGTTTCGGTGAAGGTGATAATACAGAAGGTGCTATTGCAGTATTAAAGTCTGCTGCTGAATATGATGTAATTCCTCAAGAAGAAGCAAATCGTCAAATTAAAATGCTTAAATTAGCTACCGAAATTGAGAAAACAAGAGGTATGGCTAAAGGTAATTATATTAAACCAAATTTTGGAGACAATAAAGAGAAAGTAGCTAAAATCATTGTTAAATATTTGGCTGAAAACAAAAAAGTTTGTTTCATTTTAAATGCTAAAAAAGAGACATCTTATCTATTTGCAGATATAATAAATTTTAATTATGAAGATATTAATCCTAATAATAAACCTATGATTCTTGCCAATTTGGATGAAAATATTGGGTTACCTAGAATAAGAAATCATGCTATTAATGTAAAAAATGATTTAAAAGAAAATAATGTTAATATTGATTATATTACTGGAGGTTTAGATGAATATCCGATTGCTCCAAAAATTGCTGAAAAATTTTTAGAAGCTAATGATTTTGATTTGGTAGTTGTATTTGGAGTTCCTCATGCTTTACATATAGAAAATTTTAGCTGTAAATCTATAGCTATAACTGATGGGCCAAGGTTAGTTCAACCCTTAAAAGATTTAGGTTATGATTATGTAATAGCAGAGTTAGATGCTCATTCAAAAACATTAGGAACAGAAAAAATTGTTGATTCAGATTTTGGCATGATGATTAGATCAGTAATTAATTGGGAAAATGAGTAAAGAAGGATTATAAATGATAACAATAATTAATTATAATAGTGGAAATCTTAGAAGTATTCATAATGGTTTTACTAAAATAGGTTATAATGCAGAAATTACCAGTAATCCTGAAAAAATAGCTGATTCTGAATTTTTAGTTCTTCCCGGAGTAGGTGCTTTTGGAAGTGTTATGAAAAATATTGAACCATTTAAAGATTTAATATATGAACATATTAATGATGATAAACCATTTTTGGGGATATGTTTAGGTTTACAAGTTTTATTGTCTTCTAGTGAAGAAGCTGTTGGTATTAAAGGCCTTAATATATTTAAAGGTAGTGTTAATAAAATACCTTACGGTAGAAAAATTCCTCATATGGGATGGAATAAATTGAATGTGCTAAAAAATTGCCCTATTTTAGAAGGAGTGGATGGTAAATATTTTTATTTTGTTCATTCTTATCATGCAAATCCTGAAGATGAAGAAATTGTTTCAGGGATCACGGATTATGGTGTAAATCTAGTAGCTTCTTTATCTAATAATAATTGTTTTGCAACACAGTTTCATCCAGAAAAAAGTGGTGTTGCGGGACTTAAAATTTTAAAAAATTTTGTTAATTTAAAAAAATAGTATTTAAATTTTTATAATAAAAAAATGGAAGAAAAAATATTATTTATTCTTCCGATATATTCTAATTTTACTTTATTAAGCATTGTTAACTGTTAATACAGTACTTGAACTTGAAGCTGCATAATAATAACTTCCAGCATAAGAACATTTAACAGTATAATCTCCTGCACTTAAATTAATAGGTAATGTTCCAATTCCGTTACTGTTTGTAGTTACAGTATAAGTTTTACTTAAACTTCCTTTAATAATCTTAACGGTTACTTTTGTATTTGGGAATAATAAACCATTACTTTCTTGAACAATTATTGTAAGATTTTTTCCTTTAGTAATATTAAATGTGTTATTTTGTGTTCCGCTGATACCTACAGTAGTTGGCATTTTATGTGAAGAAGGATAAATTGTAATATTATTAGTTTCGGAACAACCTGAAGTTATACCATCACCATTGTATGAAAAAGTAATAGTATATTTTCCAGCACCTAAATTAATAGGTAATCTTGCATATCCATTACTATCGGTGGTTGTTGTATAAGTTTTATTAGAATTACCATTACTAATGGTATAATAAACTTTTTGATTTCCTAAAACTTGGAAATATAAATTGTATAAGATACTTCTAAAACTTTCACCTTTATGGTTTACTTCAAAATTATTTTGAATTACTCCACTAGGTATTTTATATACTGTAAAGTTTTTAAAATTAGATCCATCGCCACAACTTGCATCTACACTATAATATCCTGGAAATAGGTTTATATCTAAAAATGCTTGACCATTTGTATCAGTGGTTGCCCAGTAGATTTTGCTTGCACCATCACTTAAACGGGTTAAGTTTAATGCAATATGTTGTCCTACTATAACTTTTCCATTGGTAAAATTGGTTAAGTTGATGGTTAAATTTTTTGGATTTTTATATATTTGTCCAAAGTCTTCAACTGTTACATTAAATTCTTTTGTATTATTAGTTTGAGGGGTAATATTTGTATTGTTGTTTGTATTATTACTTCCATCACTTAATAAATTAATACTTTCTGCATTATTCACGTCATTTGTATTATTTTGAGATTCAACACTTAATTGAGCATAGTTAATATTATTATCATTAGAGATTCCAGTTCCATTATCAATATCCGCTGCAGAAACTACAGATAATGATGTTGTAACTACTGTGATTAATAATAATATTAAAATAATTTTATTAAATTTTTTCATATTATTTTTTCTCTTTATTATATTTTTTTTTAAAAAAAGCTAACAAAAATGAAGTTAGCACTATTTTACTTATTTTTTTTATATTATTTAAATTTTAGCTTATAAAAATTATATTTTTATGTATTTGTTCCAATTTCTGGAACGTTTTTTTAATTATGTCATGTTATAATTTTTATAATCGTGTTTTTAAGTCAAAATTTTTAGTTTTCATATTTTTTTAAAATTAAATAAAGTTTTAACATATACTTTTTTATTCTTTTTAAATATTTTTTAGGTCTCTAAAATTTAAAATATTCTTATTTATTTTAAAAAGTTTTCATGATTTACATAAATTATATAAAACAATAAAATCAAACTATTATAATATTAAATTAATTATTTTAATAAAAAAAATCATGATATTTATTGATTAAAATTTAAATATATTACTTTTTTTTATTTCATTATTTTGGTGTAAAAATGGATATTGAAGGTTTTGTTAGACGTAGAATTAAAACAACAGATGAAAAAACACTTGAAACACTTTTAGCAGATAGAATTAGAGAATATAAAAATGTTGATGAAAATTATTCTAAATTAATGGCAAAAAGTGTAATTGAAGAAGTTAAAAACACATTAAAAGTTGAAAACTCAAATGATGAATTTCTAAAAGAAATAATAAATATACCAAAAGCGGATATTTCAATGGGTAAAATGGGTGTTGGATCTAGAGGTGCTGGTGACTTTTTTGTACATAGAAAAATTGCTGAAATTGTGTCCAGTGCTAATACCTCTTCATTAGTAAATCCTTCAGCTCAAGATGATGGGGGTGTAGTAAAAGTAAACACTGATCAAGATGTTTATGTAACAACTGCAGTAGATGGTATACATTCTCGTTTAAGTGATTATCCATTTTTAGGAGGGTTTCATGTAACTCGAGCAACACTTAGAGATGTATGTGTGATGGGAGCAGATCCTATAGCTATATTAAGTGATGTTCATTTGGCTGATGATGGAGATGTTGGAAAAATATTTGATTTTACTGCAGGTGTTGCTGCAGTTTCAGAATTAATAGATACTCCAATTGTTGCTGGAAGCACCCTAAGAGTTGGTGGAGATATGGTTTTAGGAGATCGATTTGTTTCAGCAGTAGGGAGTGTTGGTGTCTCTAAATATCCTCCTACTGCACGGAAAGGAGCAACACCCGGGGATGTTGTTTTAATGACTGAAGGTTCTGGAGGAGGAACTATAACTACTACAGCATTATATAATGGTTTTTTCGATGTTGTATGGGATACTCTTGATATTAGTTTCATTAAAGCTTCTAATGCTTTATTTAATAATGATTTAATTAAAGACATACATGCTATGACTGATGTAACTAATGGGGGTCTTCGTGGTGATGCTCATGAGATTTCATCTGTAACTGGGGTAGGATTGGAATTTTATCAAGATAAATTAAGAAAAACTGTAGCTCCTAATGTACTCAAAATGTTAGATACTCTAAATATAGATCCTTTAGGTGTTTCAACTGATTCCTTAATGTTAATTGTTCCTCCTGAAATTGTATATGATGTTACTAATGTAATTCAATCTGCAGGAGTTAATATTTTTGAAATTGGTAAAGTAGATAATAAAAAGACTCCTAGATTAATAAAAGAAGATGGAAACGTAGATATTCTTGAACCTTTATTCAGGGAAGCTGCTTATACTAAAATAAAAAAGCTTCGTGGTGAAAATACTCCTGAAGATTTTGAAATAATGAAAGAGAAAGTTCAAAAAGCAGCTAATAATTCAATTAAAAAGAAAGAAAAAGTTATTGATTATATTAATAATCAAAAATAATTTTTTTCCTTTTTATTTTTTAAAAATTTAATAATAATAGTTATATACTAAAAAGAGTAATATAAAATTATAAACTTATAAATTTTAAGTTTATAAAAACAATATTATTTTTAATAATTCATTGCCCTGATGGTGTAGCTTGGATAACACGTAGGATTGCGGATCCTATTCCCCGGGTTCAAATCCCGGTCAGGGCATTATAAATAATTTTTAAACTTACAAATATTATTTTTTATAGAAAACTATACTTTTTTCAAATATTTATTTTCTTGAGGTTTTGTTCATGCTTAATGCAAATGTATATGTTACAAAAGATAAAGGGATTGGAGGAACTATTAGAAATCGTTATGAAGATTTTTATGTGGAAGAAATTCCAGAAATAGTTCCAGAAGGTGAAGGTCCAAATATATGGATTTGGATTGAGAAAATTGGAAGAACAACTTTAGATGTTATGTTAGATATTTCTAGAGATTTACATATAGACCGTAAACGGATGGGTTTTGCTGGAATGAAAGATAAAAAAGCTTTAACTCGTCAGTGGCTTTGTGTTGCAAATATGGATTCAGAAGAACAATTGAAACAAGTTGAGGATTTAGCTGGAAATATTTATAAAACCCAATTTTTAAAAATTATTCGTGGAAGAAAAAAGTTACGTATGGGCCAATTAAAAGGTAATAAATTTAAAATTTTAATTAAAGATATAAATGGAATGGAAACAGATGGAGATAATACTGAAATTATTTCGGATGCTGCTTCAAGAGCTTCAAAAATATTAAAAGAGTTAGAATTTACAGGTGTTCCTAATTATTTTGGTTGGCAAAGATTTGGAAAACCTAGAACAAATACTCATCTTGTTGGTGAAGCTTTAATACACAATGATTTAAAAGAAGCAGTAAGGTTGTATATTGGTAATCCTTCTCCTGAAGAACGAAATGAAAATCAATTAGCTCGTCAAGCTTATGATGATGGGAATTTAGAAAAATCTTTTGAATTAATGCCTAAAGGAATGCGTTATGAAAAGATGATGATTAAAGAACTTTTAAAAGAATCTAAGAAAAAAGATATTTTAGATGATGATTCTTATAAACGTGCTATTCATGCACTTCCAAAGCCTTTACAAAGAATGTTTGTTAATGCATATCAATCATTTATTTTTAATAATGTTGTTAGTCATAGAGTGAAAATGGGATTAGATAAATATATTGATGGAGATATTGTAATTGATAATGAAGAAAGGATTGTTAGAGATAAAACTCATGAGGAATTTCAACATTTAGTTTCTAATTTTGAAGTTAATCAAACTTCTCCATTATTTGGAACTAAAGTTCCTTTTGCTGAGGGTGAAGTTGGGGATATGGAAAAATCCATTTTGAATAGTTATAATTTGACAAGAGAAGATTTTGAGTGTCCTAAAATGCCAAAACTTGGAAGTCATGGTTTGAGAAGATCAATGAGATTTCAAATTTGGGATACTATGGCTTCATCCACTGATGAGGGTGTTTTAGTTGAATTTTCTATTAATAAAGGTTCTTATGCAACTGCTGTTTTAAGGGAAGTTATGAAAGTGGATGTTGTTTAGTTTAAAAAATTTAATAATAAATTATATTATTTATTCAAATTATGGTTTTAGGTTGATTTTATGATAAAATGTAGAAAAATTTCAAGAGGGAAAAGTACTGGTGAATTAATAGTTAGTAATAAACCATTAAGTTTTTTAGGGGGAGTTAATCCAGATTCTGGTGTAGTTATTGATCCTCATCATGACCTAAGTGGTCAATGTATTAAAAATAAAATTTTATTTATCCCTGGAGGAAAAGGTTCTACAGTAGGTTCTTATGTTATATTTCAAATGAAGAAGAATGGGACAGCTCCTAAAGCTATTATATGTTTAAATGCAGAACCTATAATAGCTACTGGTGCAATAATGTCTGACATACCTATGGTTGATTCTCCTTCTTCTACAGATAATTTAATTAATGGAGTTACTGTTGAAGTAGATTGTAATAAGGGCTTAATACATATTTTATTTTAAATTTAAAATTTTTTTGGGTGTTAACTTATGCAGGAATTATTAATTGAAAATGTTAATTTAATAAATCCTAATGAATCTGAACCATTATCTGATGTTTCAGTATATATTCAAAATGGAAAAATTTTTAATATTGATAAAAATATTGATGTTTCAAATAGGGTTGAAGCTCAAATTATTGACGGTGATAACAAATTTATGCTTCCAGGATTCATTGATATGCACACTCATCTTTTTGCTAATGGCTTTAAAAAAGAAGATAATATGAAAAATCCATTATCAACTCATTTTTTCAATGGTATTATTAATATGCATGATACCATTGATGCTGGAGTTACCACAGTTCGTGATTGTGGTCTTGCAGATATTGGTGCTAAAATGGCTCAAAAAAAAGGTTTGTTTCCATCACCTAAAATGTTATTGAGTGTAACTCCTCTTTCAATTACTGGAGGTCATTTTGATTTAACTTTTAATTCTGGTTTTAATATGGGAATTAAATATCCGGGTTTACCTAATCCTTTATGTGATGGTGTTGAAAATGTTATTCGTAAAACTCGAGAAGTATTTAGGGCTAGAGCAGATTTTATTAAAGTAATGGTAACAGGTGGGGCTTTAAGTGAAAATGATTCATCATTATATCCTCAATTTAATTTAAAAGAGTTAATTGCTATTGTTAAAGAAGCTAAAATGAGAAAATCTAAAGTGGCTGCTCATGCTCATGGTTTAGAAGGTATTAAAAATGCTTTTAAAGCAGGTGTTAATTCAATTGAACATGGTACTTATATTGATAAATCTTTAGCAAAGTTAATGGCCAAAAAAGGAACTCCTATTATTCCAACTATTATGGTAATTGATACTTTATTTAAAAATGGTAATTATTTGGATGATGAAAAAAAAGCTAAAGTTAAAGAATTAAACAAAGTTCAAAAGGAAAATAAAATCATTGCTTATGAAGAAGGGGTTAAAATGTTTATGGGTAGTGATTCTGGGGTTATTCCTCATGGTCATAATCTTGAAGAACTTAAATTTTTAGTTGATTTAGGTATGAATTCTTCTGAAGCTATTGCAGCTGGAACTATTGAACCTGCTAAATTTTTAGGGATTGATGATAAAATTGGTTCAATTGAGCCAATGAAAAGTGCTGATGTTATTTTGTCTAATAAAAATCCTTTAGAAAATATTAGTTCTTTAGGTGATTCTAATAATATTTCTTTAGTTGTTCAAGATGGTAATGTTATAAAGAATACACTTTAATTTATTTTCATGATTTTTTCATAAAAGTATGCTTATTTTAAATAAATTTTTTTGCTTAAATTTATATTTAATATATTGATAAGTTTTAAACATAAAAATTTTTAAAAAATGGATAATAATTTTTATTAAAAATTATATAGTACATATAATAATATATTAACAATAGTTAATTAATGGAGATGAACATATGATTAAAAAAGATATCAAAGTTGACGGTATGCATTGTAACTCTTGTGTATTAGCAGTTCAAAATTCTCTTGAAGATGTAGAAGGAATTTTGAAAGCTAATGCAGATTTAGATTCCGGTATAGTTAAATTAGAATTAGATTCTGATAATGTTTCAAGTGAAGATATAAATGAAGCAGTTAAAGAAGTAGGTTTTAAAGTAGTAAAATAAATATTAATTAAATTCTTTTATTAACCTAATATAGAAAGGAGATTGTAATGGTTAAGTTAAAAACATTGGATATTCCTATAGAAGGAATGCATTGTGCTTCTTGTGTATTAAATCTTAATAATGCATTCAATAAAATTGAAGGAGTTAATAAAGTTAATGCAGATTTAACAAATAACAAACTTCACATTCAAATTAATCCTAAAAAAGTTTCATTTAATGAAATTAATCATGTAGTTGAAACATTAGGATTTAAAACACATTCAGATGAAATAACTTTACGATTAAATGGAATGCATTGTGCTTCTTGTGTTATGAATGTTGAAAATTTTTTAAATAAATTAAATGGTATATTTGATGTTCATGCTGATTTAACTACACAAAAAGTTTCAATCAAATATGATAAATCTAAGGTAAATAAAAATGATATGGAAAAAGTCATTGACTCATTAGGTTTTGAGTTATTAGGAATTGATGGGCAATTAAATATTGATGAAAAACAAATTTACCAAAATGATTTAAATGATAAAAGGAACAGAATCATTGTTGGTTTTATATTCTCAGCAATATTAACATTTTTAATGTATTTTCCTATACATGTTCCATTTATTACAATGGGGGAATTATCATTAATTATAACAATTATTCCTTTTTTATATGTTAGTTTACCAATATTAAAAGCAGGATTTCAAGGTTTATTCCATAGAAACCTTAATATGGATGTAATGTATACAATGGGTATTTTAGTTGCATTTATATCAAGTATACTTGGAACTTTTAATATAATTCTTAACAGCTCTTTTATGTTTTATGAAACTTCATTAATGCTTCCATCTTTTCTTTTAATTGGTAGATATTTAGAATCAAAAGCAAAAAATAAAACTTCTTCATCAATTAAAAATTTAATGGGGTTACAACCTAAAACAGCTATTTTATTAGAACTTCATAATAATAAAATAATTAATCAAAAAGAGATACCTATAGATAATATTAAAGTAGGAGATATTTTATTAGTTAAACCAGGTGATAAAATACCTGCAGATGCTAAAGTTGTTGGAGGTTCTAGTTATGTTGATGAATCTATGATAACTGGTGAACCAATACCAAAAATTAAAGAATTTAATGAAAATGTATTTGCAGGGACTATAAATCAAAATGGAATATTAAAAATTGAAGCTCAAAAAATAGGTAAAGAAACAATTTTATCTCAAATCATTACTATGGTTGAAAAAGCTCAAAGTTCTAAGCCACCGGTTCAAAGGGTTGCTGATTCTGCAGTTACTTATTTTATTCCAATTATTTTGTCAATAGCTATTACAGTTTTTATTATTTGGTATTATATTTTAGGATCTACATTACTTTTTGCATTAACTACTTTTATTTCTATTTTAGTCGTTGCATGTCCATGTGCATTAGGTTTAGCTACTCCAACAGCAGTTACTGTTGGTATAGGTCGATCTGCTGAATATGGTATTCTTATTAAAAATAGTGATACTCTTGAAACGGCAGGAGATGTTGATGTTGCTATTTTTGATAAAACAGGTACTATAACTGAAGGAAAACCTGAAGTTGAAGATATTATTTCTTATGGAATTAATGAAAATTTAGTTTTAAAGTATGTTGTAAGTATTGAAAATAATTCTCAACATCCTATAGCTAAAGCTATTATCAATAAATCTAATGAATTAAATATTAATTTATTTGATATTGATGATTTCAATAATATTACTGGTAAAGGTCTTAACTGTAAGATTAATGGTCAAAATATTTTAGTGGGTAATTTAAATCTTTTAGAAAGTGAAAATATTAAAATTGAATCATCGGTCTTAGAAACATATCATGATTTAGTTTCTCAAAATAAAACCGTAATATTTTTAGCTATTGATGAAGAAGTTAAAGGAATTTTAACATTAGTTGATAAAATTAAATATAATTCTAAAGAAACAATTAATGCTTTGCACTCTATGGATATATCTACTTATATGGTTACAGGGGATAATGAAAAAACTGCAACAATTGTTGCAGATGAAGTAAATATTGATAATGTTGAAGCTGATGTACTTCCTGAAGATAAATTAAAAATTGTTAAAAATATCCAAAAAAATGATGAAAAAGGTAAAGTTCTTTTTGTTGGGGATGGTATAAATGATGCTCCTGCTCTTTCACAATCAGATATTGGGGTAGCAATGGGTAATGGTACTGATGTTGCTATGGAAAGTGGGGATATTGTTGTTGTAGGAGGAGATCTTGAAAGTGTAGTTACTTCTATTCAACTTTCTAATAAAGTAATGTCTAGAATTAAAGAGAATATTTTTTGGGCATTTGCATATAATGGAATTTTAATACCTATTTCAGCAGGTGTTTTATATCCTACATTTGGAATTATGTTTCGTCCAGAATTTGCTGCTTTAGCTATGGCATTTAGTTCAGTTACAGTAATTTCATTATCATTAATGCTTAAAAGGTATGTACCGCCAATTAAAAGAAGTAGTAATTAGTTTTTTGTTTATTTAATCAATCATTATTTTAAGTTTTATGTATGTTTTGAAATTCATATTTTTATAAAAAAATTAAAAATGTGGAATAATTTTATTCTACATTTTCAGTTAATTTAATTTTAATTTTTCCAAGTTTTGGAGCTAATATGTTATATAAATAACTAGTTATTAATACACATAAAAATGTTCCAATAAATCCAATTAAAATGGCACTAATTAAACTATAAACATTATGTGTTGTAATTAATAATATTATGCCTAAGATTATACTAATAACTAACCCAATAATACTTAGGATTAAGGCACAGTTAACAGGGTTTATTGAATTAATAATAGTCATATTATCTTCTTTTTCTAATCCTAACATTACACCATACATTTTGTTTGTAAGCATATTATAAACATAACAGCTTATTGTAGTTATTATAAAAGTAGCAATTACTACAAAAATTATTGCAAGAATGATTATAATTGGATCACTCATTAAATAAATCATTTGATAAAGCATATAAACTAAAGTTAAATTACCCGCAACCATTAAAACTTGATAAATAACACTGAATACTAATTGTGCAACGAATAAATTAATTAAATAAAATATTATAAACATTATTGTACTGATTATAGTTACCATAACAGCTGTAGGAATAACAGAAATTTCTTTTATTTCCTTATTTTCGAAAAGTTTAATTTTTATGTTCTCTAATTTTGAAGCAAGGATATTATAAATATATGATCTAGTAAATAGTTCAAATATAGATACTATCATTGTACCAAAAATTATTGTTGGTGCAATCATTAAAAGACTGCCAATAGTATTAAATCCTGCACTTATTCCTCCAACAATTAAAAGAATTAATGTAAGTATAATTGCATAAATTACATTTATTCCTGTTCCAATTATTGTTAAAGATGATAAGTCAATGGATTTAAGATTTAAAAATTCAGACATTAATTGTCATCTCCTGTATAATAGTTTTAAAACCAATTTTTTGAACTTTCTAATAGTTCATTTATAATTATAGTTGATGAACCTAAATAAGTATGAGGGTTCATAATTTCTTTAACATCTTTTTTGCTTAAATATTTAGATGCATCTTTGTCTGCTAATATAAGATCTGAAAGTAATTCATTTTCTTCTTTAGCTTGGATTGCACATTTTCGTACAATACCATATGCGGTTAGTTTACCCATTCCTTTTCTAGTAAGTTCTGCCATTAATCTTTCAGCCATTATTAAACCATTTGTTAAATTTAAGTTCTTTTCTATGTTATCTTCATGGAATTCAAGATTACTTAAAAGTTTAATTCCAAGATTTAATATATAATCTGTTAATATGCATGCTTCTGGAAACATTATTCTTTCACAAGAAGAGTTTGTCAAATCTCGTTCATGCCAAAGGGGATTATTTTCCATCGCAGCTACAACGTATGATCTAATTATTCTAGAAATACCACAAATTCTTTCTGCAGTTATTGGATTCATTTTATGTGGCATGGTACTACTGCCTACTTGTTTTTTAGGGTCAAAAAATTCTCCAACTTCCATAATTTCGGTTCTTTGTAAACTTCTAATTTCAACACCTATTTTATCCATAGTTGTTGCTATGTTTGCTAAAACCATTATGAATTCGACATGGTTATCTCTTTGAACGACTTGGTTTGTTATTGTAGCAGGGGTTAATCCTAATATTTTTGAAGTTTTTTTATGTATCTCCCAACCGTCTTCTCCAAGAGCTGCAGTAGTACCCACTGCACCATCCATCATTCCAACACATACATTTTTTTTAGCATTTAATAGTCTATCATATTGTCTATGCATTTCATCTGCCCATATTCCAAATTTCATCCCATATGTTGTTGGAAGAGCGTGTTGTCCATGTGTTCGTCCTATGGTAACTAAGTCTCTTTTTTCTTCAGTTAATTTTAATAAAATTTCTGTTAATTTTTTTAGTTTATTTTCTAAGACTTCTATACTATCTTTAATTAATAAAGAATTTGAGCTATCTACTATGTCGTTGGAAGTTGCTCCAAAGTGTACATATTCTCCGGCTTCACCTTCACATTGTTCTGCTAGTCCTTTGGTTAATGCTGCTATGTCATGTTTTGTTTGAGATTCTATTTCATTAACTCTTTCTAAGGTGACATATTTTGTATTTGCTTTTGATGAAATTTCATCAGCTATATTTTTTGGTAATATATTTAGTTCTGCTTCTGCTTGTGCTAAAGCGGATTCTACATCTAATTTCTTTTGTAATTTATTTTCTGATTCCCATATATTTTTCATTTCGGGGGTTCCATATCTAAATTCAATAGGGTGTATTGCCATTTTCATACTCCTTTTTAGATTATTTATCATTGTTAATTTTTTTAATAGATTCTATTTTTTTTTTTTTAATAGTTATTCTATTGTTATATTATTTCTTTTTTTGTTAAATATAATTAGCTATTTTCTAGTTTTTTCCATAATGTTTATATATTATGTAATCTATATTTTACATATGGAATGTATATTTTACATTTGTAATGTATTTTTAACAACCTCAATATTGAAAATTCTAGAAAAAAACCTTTGAAGGTGGTTAATTGAAAACAAAAATAAGATATATACGCCAAGAAAAGGGTATTAACCAACAAGAATTAGCAAATAAAGTTGGAGTTACTCGACAAACAATTAATGCTTTAGAAAATTCACGTTATAATCCATCTCTTATTTTGGCTTATAAAATAACCAAAGCACTAAATTGTGAGTATATTGAAGACGTATTTATCCTTGAAAATGACAATATGAATGATGAAAATTAATTAAAAATAAATAAAAATGTGATAAAAATGATACTAGATATTTATAAAGATTCATTAGAGTATTCCTTACAAGAAGGGAAAACTCTTTTAAAATTAGGAGTAATGATGTTTTTCAGCTTCTTAATACTTCCAATATTTTTGGTTTTAGGGTATTATTACCGGGTGCTAGATACAGCAACTCATGGAATGATAAATGGGGATGATAAATTACCAAAATTTGATGATTTAACCTCAATGTTTGTTGATGGATTAAAAGTATTCTTAGTTAAATTTATTTACCTTTTAATTCCATGTATAATTTTTTTAGCTAGTTTAATTATAGGTGGGCAAATATCCGGATTAAATAATAATGTAGGATCAGGGGTAATGTTTGTAGGAATAATTATATCAATTATTTTAGCTATATTATTCTATTTCTTATCAATAATGGCAGTATCTAATATGGTTGCAAATAATGGATCAATTAAAGATGCATTTGATTATAAAAGTATTTGGAAAATAATATCTAATGTAGGATGGTTAAGATATATAGGATTCTATTTAGGACTAATAATTATAATTACAGTAATTTCAATCATTGTAGGTATAATTTTAGCATTAATATGGATTACATTAGGTATATCTGGAGCATTTGTAAGTGCATTTGGTTTGAATATAGGGTTAATTATAGGTTTATTAATAACTATTTCAGTTTACTTATTCTTGATATCTCCATATTTAACTATATTTGAAAGTAGGGCTATTGGATTAATTTATGAACCTTTAGACGGTGATGACTAATGAGTGTAACAGATGTTTTAAAAGAAAGTTTACATTATCCTTTCATTGAAAAAGAAAAAATAATAATTTTAGGAATATTTTATGCTTTAATAAGTGCAATTAATTTAGGGATATCATATCTTATTTCAACACCACTTATGACTTCAAGTAGTTCTACTTTAATAAATGAAACTGCAACTACTTTTTATCAACAGATTAATCATATTTTTGCACAAATTCCAACTACAAATTTATATGAATCTATAATTTTAGGAATCGTAATGATTTTATTGGGAATTTTAGCAACAGGATATGACTATAGAGTAATAAAAGAAGCTATAAATAAAAATAATTTTTTACCTAAATTTAATAATTTTTTATTAATGTTTATTGAAGGATTAAAAATAACAGTTGTAGAAATTGCATATGATATTTTGCCTATTATACTTTTAGTAACTGGGTTTTATATCATGACATATGGAGGCATATTTTTAACAATTGGATCCATATTGTCATGTGTTGGAATAATATGTGCAATATTAATGGTATTAATTCAAATAATGGCAATAAATCACATGATTGCAAATGATGGAAAAATAACTTTTGCATTTAAAGTTAAAGATATTTTAAATATTATTAATTCAATTTCTTGGATTAGGTATATTGGAGCATTATTTATGCTTGTTATTATTTGTGTAATTATTGGAATCGCTGCGAGCATGATTATTTCATTCATTATGCTTGGTGTAATGATGATTAGTTCTCAAGTTATTTTAACTAGTTTAGTCACTTTAGTAATCATGGGATTGTTTATAACTCCCTTCTTATCATTATTCTGTGATAGGACATTAGGTTCTCTTTATAATGAAAGAGTAAAAGATTTAAATGTTGATGAAAAATATATAATAAAATAATTTTTGATGTGATTTTTTATGGATATTATACAAGCAATT
>ENA-UOOK01000029-UOOK01000029.1-fermentation-metagenome-genome-assembly--contig:-NODE-29-length-137444-cov-6.250289_pt1 | contig 137444 bp, 192 predicted proteins | sample MGYA00245777_ERZ724023 | MGnify/ENA primary metagenome ERZ724023 (study PRJEB28704, sample SAMN03018312) | fermentation metagenome | biome: anthropogenic terrestrial biome; feature: soil... | reverse complement strand
GTGTAGCATCAAACATTTTTAGCACTGTAGCCAAAAGAGGTATAAATATTAGAATGATAGCACAAGGCAGCTCAGAATTAAACATATCATTTGTCGTCAAAGAAAAAGATGGAGTAAATGTTGTTCAAGCAATTCACGAAGAATTCAATTTAGATAAAAAATAGGCAAAATCAAATCTAACTCAGACAAGTGAGTTGATAACCACGCTTTGAGGTTTTCACCTCAACTTATTTTTATCTTCCGTGAAAGAATATTTAGAAACTGTTTTAGTAAAAGGAGTCTGGGATTCTCGTTTTGAAATCGACACTCTTATCAGAGAACATGTGGTAGGTTGGCGGCCTGAACGTATGGTGGCTGTTGATAGGGCTGCTCTTCGTCTAGCCATTTTCGAGGGCATTATAAAGCAGATGATACCTATCCCCGTGGCTATCTCCGAAGCTGTAGAATTGGCGAAAGCTTTTGGAACAGAAGAATCTGGACGATTTGTAAACGGAGTCTTAGGAAGAATCGTTCGAGCACTTTCTCTAGCAGAAAAGGATGAAAATATGAAAAATGATATATTCAAATTACGATGGGTAGGGCAAACTGAACCAGTATGGCATAATATATAGTGAGGTATAAAGCATGTATAAAGAATATCTATTAAATGTATGTGAAAATGGCAAAAATGAAGATGAACAACTTTATTTTTCAACTGAAGAAGGATTGAAAGCATGGGTAAAAGAAAATAAAAATAATTATAGGTTTGGTAAGGCTTATAAATTAAATGAAATCAATATAGATGATTGTTTTAATAGTGAGGTGTAATATGTCAGCACGAACCAAAAGCAAGCTGAAAAGCTATATTATAGACCTTGCAACGTTTAGTATATTATGTTGTATAGTTTCATATTTTAGTATTACAATTTAAGAACAATAAATATAAATAAATAGTAAACATTTTTTTAACTTTCTATATATAAAAGCTACTGGTTTATATGCTAGTAGTTTTTTGTTGTCTTAATTTATGTATCAGCCGAACAACTTAAAAAATCCCAATACCGAATAAAATCGACCTTTTATTTTACGTTTTAAGCGTGTTTTTAGTATATAGTAATATTAGTTTATGGTCAGTATATAAAAATGGCTTATATGCGAATTTTGTGACTTATAGTGTGTTTATATGATTTTAACATTGGTTTATAATATATTTATTAGTAATTTTAAAAGATATGTATATTATTGCAGTAAGGGCATATAATAATATTATCAATAATAAATAAAAAAGTTTTTAATAAATTACTTAAATTATATTGACAATATAATAAAGGTATAGTAATATATAGGTAAGTTAAATAATAAATAAAAAAATATTACATATAGAATTTATGGAGGGTTTAAAAATGGATAATAAAAATATGACTATTAAGGATATCGAAGCATTAACACAAAGTCAATTAAAGGATTTACAAGAAAAAGGAGAAGTTGAACTACTAAATATAAAAGAACATGATTGTTATTTTATAGATTTAGAAGGATCGTTCGGTTATTCTGTATTAGTTTTTAAAAATAATCATCATATCTATTATGCAAATGATTATCAATTACATCATAGAAGCAAAACAATTGAAGATTTAAAAACATGGTATATAACAACATTGAACAACAAACTATTTACAGAATCAGAACTAATGAGCAATATAGAAGACTATAATGAATACGACAAAAAAAGTTATTATGTAAGAAATTACTGGATAATGCAATTTGATAGGTTATCAGCTTTTTGTATTGGAGAACCTAAAGAAGAATTTAAAAAAGCAAAAGAAAATATGTTATATTGTCCAGCTTGTTTCTGCTATGTATCAGATAAAAATATTATAGAAAAATCAAATAATTTTATACAACATATTGAAAAAGCTTTTTCAGAAGTAAAAGAAAATACAGAAGTATTTAGAAAAATGATATCTTATGAATTAGCAAATCATGAAGCATGTATCACTTGTGATTATACAGACGCATTAAATGCTTTAGGGTTAAAATTTAATAAACTAACTGACGAACAAAAAAAGATTGTAAAAGAAGAACTAAGCAAACAAATTGCAAATTATTGTTAAATTAGGAGGTAATAAAAATGTGTAAATTAGATATGTGGTACAATGACAGTCACAAAGAAGCAGACAAAATTGACATTACATTTTATCCAAACGAAAGTAAATACAGAGGCAATATATATAAAGGGGGAAAATGTATTGGTGATTATGTGTCAGACAGTTCGCAAGCAATAGAACAAAATTTCAACCATTTAACATTTAATTGGGAATAACAACCGTAACAGTTTACTGGAGCATCTGTTCAAAAACTCCATACCATAAATAAAAAAGTTATAACAAAACATTTACATAATTATAGGAGGTTTACAATGTATTACGGTGATGAAAGAGAATCAATGGTAAATATATCAATTAAATTAAAGGCTTTAGGTTGGGAAATTTTCGGTTTTAGAGAAGACCAAAGTGACAGTATGACAGATTATTACTGCCCTGCTAGATGGGAAGGAATAGCAACCAAAAACGGTTATACTTTATGTATTGATATAAAAGATTATCATGTAAAATCATATAGTGGTTATGAAGTTTTTTCATATAACAAAACAAATATTTTTAATGCTAATGTATCTGATAAAATTACAAAACTTGAAGCTATAACAGTTGATAGAGGAGCAACAGAAGCAGAAGAAGCAAACGCAAAAAGAATGATTGAAAATATCAGAGAATCAGCAGAACAGAAAGCAAAAGAAGCTACAGAACAAAGAGAAAAAAGCAAAGTATTATTATATAAATATCCTGAATTTATGGAAAATCCAAGAGGTTGTAATTGGCATGTTGAAAAAGATGGTAAAATATACGGAAAAGGAAAAGGTGCTTTTCAATTCCATGATTTACCATATGCTTATGATATAACAGAAAATAAAATGCGTGACACATGGGATAATAAAAACGTTCAACCAACGGAAGAAGAGCAGAAAGAAATATATAAGTTCTTAACTTTTGTACACAAAATAGATAATATTGCAATAGGCACAGCAAACATGGGAGATGGAACAGAAGAAACAGAAACAGAAGGAATTGAAGCAGAAAAAAGAAGAGGTTATGAACTTAAAAAGGTAATAGAAACTAAAACATGTAAAAAAATGATTGAAGTAATAGGAAGAACAGAAATATTAGAAGGTGACTTCTTAACATTACCAAATCATAGCCATTTTTGGTTAGTGACTAAAGTATATAATCGTCAAGGCACTTGGAAAATCAATGGCGAAAGCATAACAGAAGAACGTAAAGCAATAAATTATGAACGTGTAGGAAGTGAAAAACGTGGTTATCAACGTATTAAAAATACTGAACACTACTATCAATGGGATGCAAAAATTCAAAGTCAATTAATAGAAGGTACTGCAAAAATTTACGAACTCAAAGAAGTAACAGAACAAATTGAGGTCGAAAAGTGGGTAAAAATTGATAACAGCAAGCCACAAACAAACTCAGAAAATAAGAAAGAAAAGCAAAATAATACAACAGAATCAGAACAAGTTGAAACATTAAATCATGAATACACTATAACAGAAGATATCGACACAAGAGACAATACACCTTTGTGGGTTATGAAAATTGCCGATAAAATGGATAGGGATGAATATATTAGAGTTTCTAATCTATTAAAAACAATTAAAGGCTATTATTCAAGATTTAAAAAAGGCTTTATTTTCAAGTATAATCCTTCTGAAAATTTAGAAGGGTTAACAAATGGGACTATAACAAATACAACTCAAACAACAGATAAAACAGTTAATATAATTGAAAAAAATCACTTAATGGCTGAAACATTAACAGATATTTCAACAGATATTATTACTGATTTAAAGCTTGATAAAATGGAATATATCACAAATGAACAGTATAAAAACAAACTTGCTGAATATTTAACAGAAAATAAAATCAGTATAACAGATGGATTACTCTCTGCAATAGGTTATGATGGTTTAAAATCTGTGTTAATGACTATTAGAATAGAACAGAAACAACAGAAACAAAGAGAACAACAAGCAAAAGAAAATACTGTATTAGTAGAAAAGATAAATAAAAATATTGATAGCCTACAAAAGAAAATTGATGCTTTAAGTGGGGAATATAAAACTAATACGTGGAAGAGAATGAATGAACAGGCAAGCCGAGACAGTAAAAAAGAATCTTATGAAATTGATATTAAAATACTGGAATATGTGAAAGACAAAATTTTAAATAATGAAGCTATAACAGAACTTGAAAAAGGGTTAATAGTTGGAGCATTTAGGAATACTATGTATAGTTATTATGTGGGTAAGTTTGGAACATGTGCAAGAGAATTAAAATTCCCTACAGTAGACTATAATTTACCTCTTGACGGATGGTACAATAAAGAAGTGCCACAAAGACAAAATAAATTAACAAAATATGGTATAACAAATACTGAACGACTTAACAAAGCCGTTGACGAATATAAAAATATTTATGATGTAAAAATTGATAGAAGTTATAAAAATCCATTACAAAAGAAAATTAAACAGTTAGAAAGAGAATTTAAACTATTGCAAAAAGGTGATGTGAATTTCACACCTTCAGAAGTTGCTGAACAATTAGTGCAATATGCAAAGATAGACCATAACAGTCGAGTATTAGAGCCTTCTTGTGGTATTGGTAATATTGCAGATAAAATTAAGACTATAACAGAACATGTTGATGTTTGCGAAGCATCCTATCAGTTTGTTGAATTGCTAGAATTAAAGGGTTATAATGTTGTAGGTAATGACTTTTTACAGTATAATAAAATAGGATATTATGATTCAATTATTATGAATCCACCATTTAGCAAAAATCAAGATATAACACACTTACAACATGCTTACAAGTTACTTAAAAACAATGGTACACTTGTTTGTATAACATCACCGCATTGGCAATTTGCAAACGATAAAGCAAGTCAAGATTTTAGAAATTGGATAGAAGATAAAACACATTTCGTAAAAGAACTGGAAAGCGGAACTTTTGAAATGACAGGAATTAACAGCAGAATTGTTGTAATCGAAAAGAAAGAAGAAAAAATGGATGAAGCTATTTAATAATCTATACTATATTGTCAATCAGATTAACTGAACTAAATAAAAAATATTTCGTAAAGTATGAATAATTATATTGACAATATAGTATACTAATAGTATAATAAAGATAGTTAAGAAAGTTAATTAAATGAACGGAATAAAAGGAATTTTGGAGGATTGAAAAATGAAAGCAGAAGCAAAGGAATTATATGTATTTACAAAAGACCATTTTGAAAATGATTTATCAAGAATCAGTAAAAGTTGTGTTGCTCCATTAATAGCAGTACGAAGAGTAGTTAAAAAGGCAATGACAAAATATATAGAAGATTATTGCAGTAAGGGTACACAATTTGAGGATGTATTTTCTGAAGAAGATTTCCAAGAAGTTAGTAAAAAGATTGTAGATGAATTGGAATAAATATCCTATAAAATCAGCAATTTATCCTATATATTAGCCTATAATGGCAGAAAGAATATGAGGTAATAACATGAATGATGAAGAGTTAAAAATCAGTAAAATTATGAATATGTTGGATGAAGCAGAACAGAAGAAACAAACAGCAGAACAAGAAGATTATGGATATTATGCAGGGGAAGTTGATGCATTAAAGAATGTTTTAGATATATTACAAGGTTAAAAACAACCAATTAGAACCAACATTTTAAACCTATAAAGGAGGTGTAACAAATGGAATCTATAATTAAAATTGGTAAAAGTGAATTTTTAACAGATAGATTTATTGAGATAGTAAAGAATAGTAAAGTTTATTCAGAGGTATGCGAAACTTTAGGACTTAACAAAACTACTCAAACAACTATCAATAATATTAAAAATGCTATAACAAATTTGAATCTTAACACATCACACTTTACTTACAAATATACTGTATCTGATAAAGTAGGTGGACAGAACGTAAAAGAATATAGCCTATCAGAGACTAATCAAAAGTATTATGATGCTTTTCAAAACAATTTTGATAAATTAATCTCATGGCAACAATATAAAGTGCATTGTGGAGTATTTCTTGAATCACTCAAAGACAAAGATTTTGCAACTATAACAATTGAAGATTTAGAAAACTATGTAAATAGCTTAACAGGAAGTCAGCAGACTATCAATAACAGCAAGGCACATATACGTTCTATGATGATTTATGTAGTCAAGAATAATATAGCTGAAGCCTTTGAAAAGGTTAGCAAAGAAATGTTATTGTATTTAATTACTAAATAGGTATAATAGTAGTAATAGTATGACAATAAACCTATAACAACCATAGGAGGTTACATGATGGAAGAGTATATTATTTTTTATGCAGATAAAAACCCAGATACAATAGAATATGATAATGACGAAAGGTTTTTATTTACAAATGAAACTGAAGCTATAAAGCAAGCTAATAAATGGCATAAAGAAGAAAAAGGTAAATATGCTTGTAATCAATATGTTGTGTATCTATTTGTTGATAAGAAAAAAGTTAAAAAGGTTTATGAAACTGTATAATGAAATTGGTAAAATATACCAATTAAAATTGTAGATTTAATGGGTGTTTATATCCTATTTAATTGGAATAAATATAAAAATATATTGAAAATTATATTGACAGTATAGTTTCAAAATGCTATAATTAGATATACAAAGAGATACAAAAGTATGTTAAAATTATGTATTATAGAAAGAGGGTTATATAATGAAAATAGATGAAATGATAGAAAAATTACAACAAATGAGAAATGAATGTGGAAATATTGATGTGATTGTTAGATGTGGATGTACCATATCCAGTAATTTAGAAATAGAAGATATCAACAATGAAAGCTATGGATATAATAGAATCAGTATTGTTGATAAGGATAGGGATTAATAGAAAGAAGGTATTAAGATGGGAGATTGTAATAATTCATTAATAGTAGACATTAATATGTTTAAGGATAGTATACCAAAAGATGCTGATAGGCTATTACATTTCTTTGATAAAAAGGAATATGAAAATGTTTTATATTATGCTGAAAGAATTTTAGAATTAACAAAAGATGCAATTGAACAACAAAAGATACTGGATGAGAATATTAAATTTGAATGGTATGGTAATTAAAATATTGAATTGGTAGGAAAAGGAGTGATTTAAAATGATTGAATTTGAAAAGAAGATAGACGAAAGAACCAGAAATTATTTAACAATTTGTAAAAATAATATAGGATGGTTAGGTAATAATGGAGGATGGGACGGAATTGAAGAAATATTAAAGAAAAAAGAAGTGTTTGAAAAAGCTAATCTACAGAAACTTAAAACATACGGTGGATATGTGAACAGTAGCGATATTGATATTTACTCGTATGAAACAGACGGAAATAAAAGATATTGTGCAGAATTATCTTATCAGACCGATATTGATGATTATTGTACAGAGACGCATATTTTTAATCATTTTCCTTCCAGAGAGAATGTTTTAACAGCGAGAGTAATTAAAGACATAGAATTTGCAATAATGTTCAAGGGATTGAAAACAGAATTCAATTGTTGGGAATGCGGTCATCATGCTCATTGGCTAGATAATAACAGTGGAACATTAGAAGAGAAGTTTGACAGAATGAAAGATAAATATTGTGGGTGTTAAATCCGATAAATCGATTATTTGATGTATAGAAAGGAAGATATAAAATGACAACATTTGAACAATTGAAAGAAAATATCAAGGTATTAACCAATGAAGAAGCTAAAAAGCATATTAAAACATTATACGAATATAATCAAATTACTTTTGATGAAGTGCTAAATATTGCAAAATTATTGTAATAGCCGTTAAAATGATTGATTTATATGTTTAAAAAGGTTATATCTTGATTTATGTATAATATAATGATATTATACATTTAGACTTATCGCTTTTGCAGGGCGGTCAGTCCAATATTTTGGGTTTAAGACACAGTCACTTCTACAATGGTGGCTAGTCCGAGAATCGTTACAAGATAATAACCTTCTATGCAAGTTTGGTTATTATCTTTTTAACTACTACAAATAAAAAAGTTTCAAAAGTATATTGACAATATAATAAATAAGTGTTATTATTAATATATCAAGTAAAGCAAATAAAAAATATGTGAGGTATTAAAAATGAGTAAACTAGAATTATTAAACAAAGAATTAATGAGATATGGATTTATTAAAAAGCATTTTATTACAGATAGTAATAATGGCACGACAACAATAAGAGTAATTGAATATCAGAGTAAAACATATTGGCATCATATGTATAATGGAAATATTGTAGAAATTACAGAATTGTAATAGGGATTGAAATAAATCACTATTCACTAAATAAAAAATATTACATATTTAAAGGAGAAGAAAAAATGAAAAATGTTGTAAATGCAAGTGAATTTTTAAAGGCTATAACTAAAGTAAGCAAGGTATTACCTAAAAAATCATCATTCAAAATTTTAGAAGAAGTAAAAGTTGAATTTATAGATAACAAATGTATTATAACTGGAACAGACATTGAGCAGATAATTATATCAGAAATTGAAGCTAATGGAGATAATTTTAGTTTTGTATTTAAAGATACAAATTTAATTATTAAAGCAAGCAAACATTTTGATTCTGATTTAGAATTTGTCTATGAAGATGATAAAATTATTCTTAATAGCAATGGAAAATCATGCAAACAATTAACCTTATCAGTAAAAGAATATCCAGACATTCCAAAGATAAAAGCAGATAATTCATATGATGTAAATTCCACAGAATTATTTGAAAGATATAATAAAATTAAATATGCAGTAGGTAATGATATAACTAGACCTGTAATAACAGGAGTATGTTTTAAAAATAATAAAATGGTTGCTCTTGATGGATTTAGAATGGCAATCAACACTAATGATAATTTAACAGTTGCTAATGAGATTATCGTTCCTCAAAACGCATTAAATTTATTATCTATTTATGATAAAAATATTAAATTGCAGATGCAGACAAATGATAAATATATAGTTTTTACAGATGAAAATACTAAGTTAATCAGTAGGTTGATAGAAGGCGAATATTTTGATTTTGAAAAGATTGTACCACAGAATTCATCTGAAGAATATAATGTTACAATTAAAGAATATATAAATGAATTAAAGTATCTAAAAGAATTTGTAAATAATAAAAATGTAAAAACAGAACCAGTTAAGTTTGAAAAGGGTATATTGTCTATTCAAAATGCAGATGGTGAATATTCTTCCAATGTTAATTTTGGGCATGAATCAGATATTGTGTATGGCTTTAACTGTAATTATATGCTAGATGCTTTGAATCAATTTAAAGATAATGAGACAGTAAATTATAAGGTTATAAGTAGGATTGCTCCTATGATATTATCTAATGACAATGATTTAGCTTTAGTATTGCCAATTAGATTAAAAGATGTAGCTTAATAATTAGACTAAATAAAAAATATATTATAGCTTTAGTATAAAATTATATATTAAGGCTATAATATATAGATTAAAACGGTCAATTTATAGGTATAGGAGAAGTAAAATGCAAGATAATCATATAATACTAAAGGGAATATTAAATCGCATACAGGAGATAAAAACAACCAATAAACAAAGGTTTGATGATGAACTGGAAATATTGCAGAGTCAGTATAATCTATATGTGAATCTGATATAAAAATAACTGTAATAAATATAAAAGTTTATATTGACAATATAATTTGAGCATGGTATAATTAGTTATAAGTTAAAGAGATACATAAAAACAAAATATTAAGTGGAATAAATATAAAATATTTTGTTTAAGAATTGGAGGGTTAAAGATGAAACTTACAAGTGAAGATATTCAAAAAGTTGCTAATGGTATATCAAATTATTTCTATAACAATAATTTAGAAGCTACAAAACAGTTAATGGATTTATTTGAAAGAATTACAAAGAAATTCTTAAATACTTGTGAAGATTATATTCAAATGTATGATGATAATTTTTACACTTATCAAACATTTGACGAACTTGTTAAAAGTGAAGAAGAAATAAATGATGGATTAACAAGAGAAGAATGTATGGAACAATTAAATAAAAGCATATGGCAGTTGCCATGTGGATGGTATGTTCAATATGTATAACAAATAAAAGTTCTGTTTTATAGGCTCACCTGAGCAGAAAGAAGGTAAAAAGATGAAAAATATTTATTTTGCAGTAACTATAAAAGAAGATGAAAAATATTACAGTTATGTTGTTAAAACAACAGAAAGTGACAATATTTTAAGTAAACTAAATATTAAAAATATTATATCTGCTAATATACTTCCTAAAAATGAAGCAAAAAGAACTGCCGAATATTGGAATGAATGTCATAAGAACAATGGTACTTATATGTTTGCAGAGCCATTATTTTAAGGATAACAGAGTAGTTAAAACGAAAATTTCATGTTGAATTATAGAAAGGTAATGGTAGTTAAAATGAAAAGATATAAAACTTATGAATGATTCCCAACGTACAAAGAGGTTTTAGAAACATATAACAATTTAGTAGATGAAATCAAAGGTATAACAACAATAGAACAGGCTTTAGAATATCAAAATAAACATGGTATTACTGTGGAAATTGACGGAGATGGTATTGATAATTATATTAAATCTGGTGGTGCTAATGAAGAAATTCAATGGATTAGGTATGAAGAAATCAATCAGTTGGCATATGTATATTGTATGATAGGTGATAGAAAAGTAACTGATATTCGTTTTGATGTTTACTGTGAATGGAGTGAAGATGAATTTATTGATAATGTCAACGCTTTAACACAAGCAGAATATTATAACAAAATTGAAGAATATATCAAGTTCTTTAACAATCAAGATTTTAAGGTTATTGGTGAAGAAGAAGAGCTTACAGATTTGAAGTTTGTAGTATAAGTAAAGCCGATGAAATGGAGATTTTAAGGGAGGAAATAAAAATGATAAAAGGTAGTTTTATTCAAGTTGTAAATGAAAAAGGTTATTATGATGTAGAAAGTCAAGAAGAAATAAAGGAATATCTTGAAGATATAAAAGACAAAACAGACACATATATATTTAATGGTTTAGAAAAAGGTTATATAACCTATGACGAATTGCAAACATTACCAGATGATAATTATGTAGTGTTATATCAAGAAGATGATGGGAGCATGACTTATTATCAAAGAGCAAATATAAATGTCAACAAAGAACAAATTGAAAAAATATTATCACAAAAGTTAACAAAAGATTGGGATACTAACGAAGATTTAACTAAACAATGTGCTTATATCTATAGAATGTCAGATGGTGAAAAGATAGCTTAAAATTAATGATATAGTGAGGTGTAAAATATATGAAAAAAGTATATGTAGTTTGTGAATATGTTGAACATGGTAATGAAATTATTGGAATTTATGAAACAGAAGAAAAGGCAAACAAAGTTCATCAAGAACAACCAACATTTAGATATGTAGAAAAACATTATGTTGAATAACATTACCAATAGAATTAACGATTTAATGGGGTAAATAAAAATATGGATAATGAAACTTTAAAAGATATTATAAGAACAGCATTTAAAAAAGGTGAATTATGGGGAGTAACATATTCAACATGGTTTGAGCCAAATGAAGAACAAACAGAAGAACAAATTGAAAAAGCTATTGATGAAATATTAGATTAGGAGATAAAAATGCATATAAAAGATATTGGGTTTATAGTAGATAGTAACCCTACAACAGAAGTAAAATGTTCTTGTGGGTATATAACACAACTAAAAGTAAAGTCATTAAAAGATATTGAATCTGAAATAGATTTTTTACAATGGCAGTTAAATGATATTCTTGAAAAACATAAAGAAGATAATATGTATAACAAATGCATTATAACCTTAGAGGGTAAAATTGAAGCTTTAAAATGGGTAATAGGTTTATATGATGAACATTAGAATGTGAGGTAGCTATTTAATGGAAAAGGTTTATAAGCTTAAAGATAAAACAGGTAAAATATATAAATGTAAATTCAATCATATTTCGATAGTAATTGAATTTGCTAGGATAAGTAACTTAAAATTCATCAATTAAAAGAAGTCTTTTATTTAGGTATAACAGGAAGGAAGATAAGAATGGATAAGAAGTATAGAAAAATTGAATTTATGATTGGTAGCACTATTGAACAAGCAGTAAATGAACTGTTAAAGTATAAGGAACAAAGAATATTAGTAAGTGGTAGTTTTAATGGTCATATTCTATATTCAGACACAGTAAGTATGGATAGTGCTTATTTAGAAATTATGGGAAAAACTAAATGTCAGTTTGAATCAGAACAAAAAGAGAGAAGAGAAAAACAAGAAAAAGCTGAACAAGAATTTAAAGAAGCTTTACCAAGATATATTGAAAATTGGAAAAATAAAGGTAGAAAAGTATTATCGGAAGATAAATGGGAATATTGGGATAAAATTGTACCTATTAGAGCAAATGATTTATATCATGGAATGGAACTGGATAACACATTGGATATTATATGTTCACTAAAAGAAAATAAATTAGAAGAAGCTAAGAATAAATTTGATAAACAAGGACATTCTGGAATGTCTGCAAGTTTGGTATTTGGTATGATAAGAGAATTTTATGATGATGGTGATAAGTTTGTTGAGTATATGAAATAAGCACTTAGATTCAGAGTTTAACGGTATAACAGAACTTATAACAGATTACATAGAAAGGTTAGGTATAACAGGATGAGAATATTAATGATTGGTATATTAATTATATGGATTGGTTGGAATATATTATATACTACAGCGTTTATCAAATGTAAAAACCAGACATACGATTTAAAACTACAACAAAATTGTAAAAATGTACACATATTATGGTTTAAAATTAAAGGAAAAACAATTGGCGATATACTCTTTAGATACATATTAAATATATGGTTTACAATCATAGTATTATTTATTAAGTTAATGAAAATAAAAGTGAGTATATAAAATAAGTCTTCTAAAGGATATTGGAAAGGAGTAACAAGATGAAACAAATTAATAAAATAAATTATATACCAAATTTCTCAAATATAACCAGTGTGGCGAGAATGTTAAATTTAGAACTAAACGAAGTGTTTCAAATACAAATGTTTACACATAAAAACCCTTATAAATTGTGGTACAAAATAACAGAGCAAGGATTATTGTATTCTAATACAATTAATGGCTTTTATAATCATTCTGATGCTTTAGAAGGCATAATCTTAGGAAAACACCAAATAATTAAAATAGCTTAAAATCAATGTTTTAAAGGTTGGAAAGGAAGATATGAAATGACAAATGAACAACAAGAAATAAAGAAAGCATGGCTTCAGATTATGGCTATCTTAGATGAAACTGGTTATAGCTTTATGTATATGGATGAAATTTCTAAAATTGCAAATGTGGTAAGAAAAGAAATTGGTTTGGATTAGTTGATGAGTTTAAAGATAAGGAGAATAAAAATAATGAGAGATTATATACATATGATTATGACACAACTAGCTAGTATTTTATTTAATGCAACTCAAAGAGCAAGCAATGTAACTAAAGATGAAATACTGGATAGTATAAAACGAATGTTGGTTGATTACAACGCAATAGTCAAGGGTAGTGGTAACGAGGTTCAAATTAAAGATTTTAGAGAACAAAATTAGCCATTAAATTCGGTATTCTATGGCACAAAAGGAAGTGATATAAATGAAACTAATAGACCAAATGGAAACAATAAAACTAATGGAAAGATATAATAATACACCACGAAGAATTATTAAAGAGAATCTGCTCTATATAATCAAGAATAAAGAAAAATATGAAACTAAAGATATTACTCAGATGTTAGATATTACACAGGTAAAAGTTCTAAGTTGGTTTAATATGTCAAGTCAAAATATACCTACTTTCTATGATGCATTAAGACTAGCAACAAAATGTGGTGTAGATATAGAAGAGTTTATAAATACGGAACGATTTGGTTATTTTAAGAGTTTTAAATATCCAATAGAGCAAAGTGTTAAAATAGCAGAATATGATTATTTTAAGGAGAGTGAAGCAATATGGCAGTAGTATTTTTCGGATTTTTATTTATAGTAGCAAAGTGCATTGAAGGTTAATTTTATTGAACTAAATAAAAAAGTTTTTAGAAAATGTTACTAATTATTATTGACAGATAAAGGGGATTGGGATTATAATAAGGGTAAGTTAAAAGGGTAAAAAGAATAGGATATAGAAACCTTATTTTAAGGTGAATTTAGGAGTAAAAAATGAATTACGAAAATGAAATGATGAATTTAATACTTGAACATAAAAAACTAAAAGAGAACGAAGAGGAATTAAGAGACTTTTTAAACGACCTTAAAAATAATGCAGAAGAAACTAGCTTAGAATATGTAATTACAAGACTAGATATTATACTAAACAACCGTTAAAAACAAGATTTTATAGGAGGAAAACAAGATGAATGAAGAAGATGGAGAAGTTATTTTTGATTTAAACAATTATGTTTCTTGTACTAAAGAAGAATACGAAAAAGAAGTAAGTGAATATCTCAAGAAATCCATAGAAAAAGATAAAGAGTTTTGGGATACTCATAATGGATATAGCGATATGTCTATTCATTTAAATAAATCATTAGAAGAAGTCATGCAGTTAATCGAATTTAATATATGTTTAACTCTTCAAGGTCATGTTGAAAAGAAAATCAAATCATATAGAATTGGCAAAACATTTACATTAACTGATTTATTAAAATTAGCAGATGATAATTTTTATGAACAAATAAATGTATTATTAAGAAATAATAATTTCTTAGAAAATAATAGCAAAATTAAATATGAAATAATACAATTAACATGGAGAGCAATAGGTATGGCAATTAAGAATAATAGACATTTATTAGCAGAAGTCAATGACTCAACATTTAAAAGAATTGCTAGTAAAAATGTTAAGAGGATTTAAATGCTCTAAGGAGTGGAAAGTGAGTATTAAGATGGATTATTTAGTAACTGGATATGGTCGTGGAATGTCCAGAAGCGGAATTGAATTTTGTAAGGTTAAAGCAAAATCTGAAGAAGATGCATTATCAAAAATTTATAAATCAATATGGTATGATTATCATGCAACAGAATTTAATCAATTAAAGTATGATGAATTAAGAGATGATATTCATAATAGAGAAATTGTAAGCAATTAAAATGAGAATTCTAAAGGGAGTGATGTATAATTATGGCATTTGTATATGATAAATTATGGGAATTAATAGAGAAGCAAGGAATAAATAAAGAGCAGTTGCGAAATAAAATCGGTGCTTCACAAACTACAATTGTAAAGATGGGGCGAAATGAAAATGTATCATTAGATATTATCGATAGGATTTGTGATGTGCTAGATTGCATCCCAAAAGATATTATTGAATATGTAAAACATGATGAAAATATTGAGAATCAAATACTTGAACTAGAAAAGAAATTAAGAAGTAGTTTTTGAATTGGTGTTTAAATCAGACATTTTAATCGGTTTTAGAGATTTTAAAACGTTGAAATTTCAATAGTTTAGAAAGGAGAAATTATGCAAAAAAGTGATTTTAAGAAAGAACAAATAGTATTTCTTAAATACATAGGAGATAGAAGACATGGTACAATTGGAGATATAAAAGAAGCTATTGTAAAAAGTGTTGGAAGTAAGTATATCACAGTTACTTTAGGTCGATGGGAAGAATACAAGTTTATTATTGATGAAGATTTTAGACAATATTATGATATTGGTGGTCAAGATTATGAATTATATTTAACTAGACAACAGATTGAAGATGAAAATGAAGCATTAGAAATTACTGATTTCATTATAAAATATATGCCACAGGGGTATGGCAGACATTGTGCTAAATTACCATTAGATAAGTTAAGACGTATTAAAGCAATTATAGAAGAATAAATACATTTAATATGTGTAAAAACTTTGTACAAAATTTTGATATAAGTATTGACATAAATTTTCCAATATGATATATTAATAATATCAAATAAGAAAGGAAAATAAAAAATATGAGAATTCAAGATTTAGAAAGTTTGCTAATGAATGTATCAGACGTAAGAGCCAAAATAGCCGAGATAATAGAAAACAGGTAGACTAAGGTTATAGTTAAAAATAACGTGCCTAAATCGGTTATTATACCCTATGATGAGTATGTAGAGTTAATGAATAAGATTGAACAATTAAATAAATAAATTTGTAAAATTTATAAGAAGAAAGGAGTATATAAATTAATATGAAAGAATGTAGAGTAGAACAACAAGTAATTAAAAAGAATCATCCAATGTGGAAAGTAATTGATGAAAATTGCTTTTACTCTAAGAATCTATATAATTATGCAAATTATATTATCAGACAAGAGTTTGTTAAAAATAAAAGATGGATTAAATATAAGGAACTTGATAAAATGTTACAACAATCTGAATCGTATAAACAATTACAGAGTCAGCCATCTCAATGCACATTACAAGTATTAGATAGAAATTGGAAATCTTTCTTTATATCTATTAAAGATTGGAATATCCATAAAAATAAATATTTAGGAATGCCTAAATTACCTAAATATTTGAAACAGAATGGTAGATATCCTTGGTTTATTAAAAATAACTGTTGTTATATTGACGGAAATATTTTACATTTTAGAGTTAGACGATTACATGGATATGACTGGAAGACTCATGCACAGGGTAGATTAATCTGTGTAAGATTTATTCCAAGAGGTAGTGTTTATGTAATGGAAGTTGTAACAGAGATTGAGATACCAGATGAAGTTTCAACAGAATCTAAGAATATTGCTAGTATTGATTTAGGTGTAAACAATTTTGTAACTTTAACAAATAATATTGGTAAGCAACCAATTATTATTAATGGCAAAATTGTAAAGAGTATAAATCAATATTATAACAAACAAAAGAGTCAAATCCAAAGTGATGTAATGAAACGAAATAAAAAATATTGGAGTAATAAACTTGATACATTAACATTTAAACGTAATATGAGAGTTAGGAATTTTGTTCATCATAGTAGTAAATATATTGTTAAGTGGTGTATAGAAAATAATATAGATACTCTTATATGTGGTTTAAATAAGACTTGGAAACAAGAATGTAGCATGAATAACACATCTACGCAAAATTTTGTATATCTACCTTATAATATGTTAATTCAACAATTAGAATATAAGTGTAGAGAAAAAGGAATTAGATTTATCACTACAGAAGAATCTTATACTTCAGGAACGAGTTTCTTAGATGGAGAAATTCCTTGTAAAGAAAATTATGATAAGAGTAGAAGAGTTAAAAGAGGGTTATTTCAAGCTTACAATCAGTTAATTAATAGTGATGTTAATGGTTCATTACAAATAATGATGAAGGTAATTCCAAATGCTTTTAGCTATGGAATAGAGGGTAATCTAACCCCTATAGTTATAAATGTAATTTAGAAATAGATTATATGATTTATTATGAATGGGTTTATAAAACCCAATAGAAGATAAGTTTTATTTTGATTACACATCAATTAAAATAAATATAAAATCTTAAAACAGCAAAACAAAAAGGAGATATATAAGATGAACAGGAATTGGAATAATATTAAGATAGTACCTAAAGATAGTCATTTAGAAGTTTTTAATGCAGATAATAAGTTCTTATTCTCAGCAGACAACATGGAAGAAGTTTATACTGAAGTTAACAGTCATATATTGCACTAAATAAAAAATATCAAACGTCTTAAAACAATATAAAATGGTTAGATAGTAAAAATAAATTATATTTTGCTTAGATAACCAAATAAAAACTCACATGAAAATTATAATTATATGTCTAAATATGTCGAAAAATATCATAAAATACCATAAATATATAGTTAACAGTCATATCCCCTTATTGACTTTTTGCTATATGAGGTCTAATATATTAATATAAATAAAAAATATTTTAGATATATGGTCGGAATTATCTGAAAATATTTTCCCCTAGACAATATGCACAAAAAGGTGTATATTAGTTTTTAAGAACAGATGTTCTTAAAAAGTAGAACAAAGGAGAACGAAGAAAAATGGTTAAATTTCAAAGCATTAGTAGTTTCAATCAAATACTAGATGAATTAACAGACCAAACAAAATGTAAAATTAAATTTACAAAGAATGACATCAAGCTATTACATAATAATATTACAACAGAGGATAATTTAAATAATTTTACATGTTGGTTTAATGTTTTTAAAGATTTCTATACTCCAAGTCGTATAGTAAAAACCTATATAGAATATGGTCAAGAAAAGTATGGACAAACTTTGAGTAGAATTATTGAAATGTATAACAAGTTAGTTAAATATCATGTAGTAAATCCATTTAATCGAATGTATGACATAACTTTATTTGAATTACAAGATTTAATTAAAAATGAAAATGATTGGGATATGTTTTATCAGGTATGGCAAGAAATGAAAGATGATTATTGTTTTGGCAAAATCTTGTTTAGATTTAAGCAGAGCAAGATTGAGAGGTTAAAATGTGAAGCTAGTTAAAAAAGAACTGAACAAAATAAAAAATATTTTAAAAAACACTTGACAATATATTTTTTGTGTTGTATTATTGTATCTACAAAGACAAATAATATAAATAACACAAAAAATATATTGAAAGAGGTGTAGATATATGAATAAGGGGATTAATTTAGAAAGAGGACACATTTACATGTGTAATTTAGGTGAAACTGTAGGTTCAGAACAGGGTGGAACTAGACCAGTTCTTGTAATTAAAAATCAAAAGGGAATAGATAATGGTAGTGTAGTGACAATCGTTCCAATTACTAGCAAAATTAATAAAGGTAAGAAATTGCCAACGCATATTTCTGTTGGAACAGAAAGTGGCTTATTAGTTGATAGTGAATTACAAGTAGAACAGACTACAACAAAAGATAAAGAAAGATTTTTATTCTGTAATAAATATAATAATAATTATGAAGTTAGAAAACTTGGGGAAGTATCTGACTACATATTGAACAGAGTAGAAACAGCATTGTCAAAAGACACAGGCTTTATTGAATTGTATTTCAATGAAAAACATGCTTATCATATATTAGATATGCTAACTTCAGCTATGAAAGCTAATTTAGACGAAATAAAAAACCATTTCATACATGAATTTAAAAATTATTGTGAACAGTATAACAAAGATTATAAAACAGTATTAAGCTATTACAAAGCAAATAAAACTATGAATATAACAGATGATTTATGTGTTGTTTCATGCGGACATAGATGTTCATAATTTTTAAATACAAAACTAAATAAAAAACTAAAAACCTCTTGAACATACTACTGTAAAGTAGTATAATACATATTGATGTTTACAGGAGGTGTAATTAAAATATGATTAAAAAAAGAAGTGAACTCGAAGCGATAATAGACAAAATTATTAAAGTTAACAATACAAAGCAAGACATTGTTAAACCATTAAAAAAGAGTTTATTGGAACATAATATTAGTATTGGTGAGTTTCAAAGTATTTGGAATAAAAATAAAACACTAGATTCTATTGATGACTCTACATTATTTTTACTTACTAAATATTTATATGAATTAACACTTGAAGAAAATATAAAACCTGAGACTTATTTTACTGAAACTGAAATAAGTGATGGTAATAATTATAAAAGGGAAATTGTCAGTGATATGATAGAATTACCTATTACTTTTGATGAAGTTATAAAAGTAACAGATAACCAATATATCACTACTTTAAGTATTCAAAAAATTAAGCAGTTACAAGATAGTAAATTAATTAGTTATAATTTTGATGCACAAAGAAATCCTAAGTATAAAATAGATAACGAAGGTGAATTAATCAAGGTTGCTAATATTAAACCACAAGCTGTTAAAGAAATTTCTGATGATATGGTATCTGGAAAATTTATCCCTAACACTATTACTTTAAACATATTACAGAATGGTGAGGAAGATTTTGTATTTGATGCAAAAGCACATGAATTAACTATAACACGTGGTATGATTAATATTATTGATGGATTCCATCGTGAAATGGGGTTAATTGATGCTATCGGACAAAATGAAAGTTTAGACTTCCCTATGGAAATACGTATAACAAATTGGGATATACAGAAATGCCGTAATTTTATTCGTCAAGAATCTATTAGGAATAAAATTGATACAAAATATTTGTCATCTGTTATTAATGTAGATAAATGGGGTAATAAAGTAGTTAATAAACTTAACGAAGGGCAATGTGATTTAAAAGGTAAGATTACCACTGATGTGGTTGTAATAAGAAAAAATAAAGCGTATACTATGTTTGATTTAATGTCTGATACAATTGATTTATTATGGGATATCAAAACCAATATGGATGTTAATAATTTGGCAAAATATTTAACAGAGTTCTTTGATTATATAGTAGGATATAAAGTTGAAGATTTTATTGAATCTTTATCAGAATCAAAAGAAAAAAGCGTTGTGACTTATCCAGCTATGTTTATTGGATATTTAGCAATTGCACATAAATTAGAAAAAGATAAAAATTGGCAAGATAAGTTAAGAGAATTTTTAGATAATACTGATTTTAGTTTAACTAATCCAATTTGGAAAGAACTTGATATTATTGACAACAATTCATCTTTAGTTTTAAATATTAGAAAGTCAGGAAAGAAACATATTGTAAATTATTTTGTTACATTAGTTAAGTAGAAAGGGGTGTAAAAATGTACAATGCAGAACTTAAAAACAGATTTTTAGAACAATATAGTAATGTTAAAACAAGAAAAACATATAGTGATAGTTTGAGCCAAATTAATGATATGGAAGAACTATATGATAAAGACGTATTTCTTTTTACTTATGAGGAATTACATGAAGCTTTGAATGGAATTAGAACAAAGACATCTTCTGGAGCAGGAAGAATTATATCGCCTATTATGAAATATATAGATTTTGCAAATGAAGAAGGTTATGTTCCATCAAAAATAACTTACACAAAGTTGTTTAAAGGGAAAAAACTAGAAGAATATATTTCATCTTACGCTTTAAATAATAGTTATATTGTAAGAGATGAATTATATGATATTTGCTCATATCTAACAAATGATATGGATAAATCAATTTTAGTAATGGCTTTTGAAGGAATTGATGGTAGGGAACATTTTGAAATGAGAAATTTGAAAAAACAAGATATTAATTTTAGTACAGGAGAAGTAGAAGTAACTAATATTGATGGAGAGATTAGGAAAATTACCATTGAGGATAAAAGAAGTTTAGATATACTTGAAGATACTATAAAAGAAACTGAATATAAGTTCAGTAATGGAGCAGAACTATTAAGAGCAAAAGATGATATTTTAGAAAATACTCCTTATTTATTAAGAAGAGTAGAAAGCAAACTTTCAAATACAGAAATAGAAGATGAACGAGTAACATCAAATTTCTTATCTTGCAAGGTTACAGTATTCTTTAAAGGTAAAAAAGTAAAAAAGAATATAATTGCTGACCCTCCGTATGTGCCAAATTATCAATTTCTCAACATAACTAATGTTTTTAAAAGTGGATTCTTTGATTATTGTACACAATTAGAACAGAAAAAAGGAATTAAATTAGAAACAAAAGATTATAAAACGGCATGTGAAAGATACGGCATTAATCCTAATAATATTCCTTCTTATAAAAAACAATATCTTGATTGGAAAGAAAGAATCAATCGAAAGGGGTAGGGAATGAAAGATTTACATGAAACTTTTATTGAAATGTATGAAAAACAACATTTTTTATCCTTTTATTTTCAAGAGATTAACAAAAGAGGATATAGTATAAAAGAGACACAATATATTAAAGGGAAATTAGAAGTAATTGAAGAATTTATAGATAATTTATCTTATAGGGTATTACACAATTTATTAATGTCTAGTTCAAATAGACGGCTTGATAGAATAATATTTGGGGCAGAGAAAATAATCGAAATAATTCAATGCCCTGAAGACTTTAAATTAGTTATTGATTTAGATAAACTTGATGATAATGATGTAAGGGATGCATTAGTTTTTAAAGATTTAAGACAGAAATATTGTTATTTTCAGCACAAAGAAAAATGTGAAATTGGACTTAGGTATATTAATAATAAATGGCAAGTATTATCTTAGATAATAGGGGGAATATATAAATGAATTTTGGTGAAAAACTTGGTTATCAATTATTGAAAAATGGATATAACTACTCTACAGAATTTGCTCCAAAGGTAGATTTGAGTGAAAAAACAATTAATCAATATAAAAGAAAAGAAACAGCAGACGGAATAGACGTAATGAGGCTAATGAAAATAGCTAATGCATTAGGTATATCATTGGATTATCTTATAGGAAATGATGATGAAAATGAAGAAATACAAATTGATGATTATAAATATATTAATGCAAATAACATTGAAAGTATACAAATTGAAGATTTAGTTAATGAGATGAAAGCAATAATTAAAGATAAAGAATGTATTTTTAAGAATAAAGAAATTAATGACGAGAAAAAATATCTTATTGATAGTTTAGATATAGGATTTAAATTAATAAAGCAGAACACCTAATCTGCTTTATTTTTTTATCATTTTCAAAATTAATTGTGATAAATAAAAAAGTTTTAAAAAATATATTGACAAGGTAGGACGTGAGTGATATTATGATAAGTAGAAGAATTAAAAGATGACTATTTGTTAGCAATAAAGGAATAAAAATTAATGTAGATGTTAATGGAAGTTATCAAATTATGGAAAAAGTATTCCCAAACGTCTTTGACAATGGGATAGAGGATTTAGGGTTAAATCTAATTAGAATAGATTTATAGAAATATCAATCGACTAACAAACATAGCTTATTAAAATTAATAAATAATATTAAAAATTTTAATAATTATGATAACCTGATGGTAAATTAAAGTAAATGTGAACTACCCACGACTAAAGTCACGGGTTTCAAGGAGCTAAGTTCACCAGACTAAGTATAGAGAAATCTATACTACGATAATTTAGTTATGATACCTTTGGTTAACGCATCAGACCATTGCTCTATCGTATATATTTAAGTAGAACTGAGGTAAGGTTCGGTGATATATACATGTAAGCTATTTTATCATTGTCGAGATGATGACGGATTCTTATTATGGTAATAGTAATAAGATACGCATAACCTACTTTTTAGTAGAGTATTTTCAGAAAGGAACTGAATTATGGTATATGTAATTGATATGAACAATAACCCATTAATGCCTTGTACTAATGTGATAGCTAGACTATTGTTAAAACAAGGTAAAGCAAAATGTATTAAACGAACTCCATTTACAATTAAACTTTTGTATCAAACTAAAAACTACACTCAAAATATAATACTTGGTGTGGATACAGGCAGTAGTAAAATTGGAAGTTCAGCAGTCAAAGATAATGGAGATGTAATTTATTTATCTCAAGTAGAAATAAGAAATGATATAACCGATAAAATGAAACAACGTTCAAAATATAGAAGAAATAGACGTAATAGAAAAACAAGATATAGAAAAGCACGTTGGTTAAACAGAAAAAATAGTATTAAGAAAGATAGATTTTCACCAACTATGGTTAGTAAAATTAATAGTCATTTAAAAGAAATTAATTTTGTTAAATCTATATTACCAATTAGTAAGATTATACTTGAAACTGCAACATTTGACCCACATTTAATGAAAAATCCAATGTTGTACAATGAAAAATATAAACATTGGGGTTATCAGAAAGGCATTAATTATGGATTTGCAAATACTAAAGCATATGTTTTAAATAGAGATAATTACACATGTCAACATTGTAAAGGAAAATCTAAAGATAGTAAATTGGAAGTTCATCATATTGTGTTTAGAAGAAATGGTGGTTCTGATGAACAATATAATTTAATCACTTTATGTAAAACTTGTCATGATAAATTGCATAAAGGTTTAATTAATTTAAATAAAAATGGTAAGGTTAAAAGTCAATTAAAACATGCAACCCAAATGAATAGTATTAGGCAACAATTATTAAGATTATTACCAGAGGCAGAAGAAACATTTGGATTTATAACTAAAGAGCATAGACAAATAATGAATTTACCTAAAGAACATTACATGGATGCAGTATCAATAGCAAGTCAAGGAAATGAGATTAATTTTAAAACTAATGTAATCTTGTTTAAAAAGTGTGTATCTAAAGGTGATTATCAACAAAGTAAGGGAGTTAGGAGTGAACAAAGAATTCCCACAGGTAAAATACAAGGTTTTAGAAAATATGATAAGGTTAGATATTTAGGAAAAGAGTATTTTATTAAAGGAAGAATGTCAACTGGTTTTGCAATATTAATGGATATAGAAGGAAATAAAGTTGATTTTAAAGATGCACCAAAAGGTATGAAAACTCCTAAAATGAAAAATATGAAAAAAATTACAAGTAGAAAATCATGGATTATACAAGAACAAAATTAATAAGTTAAATCGTCAATTCATCTCATGACTAAAGTCACGAGTGTTCTTGACAAGATTATATAAAAGAAAGGATAATAAAATGCAAGATAAAATTAAACGAATTAAAGAGTTAGTGCAGTTATTGAATACATATAGAGATGAATATTATAATTTGGCTAGACCTAGCGTATCTGATTTGGAATACGATAAGTTGTTTGACGAACTTCAACGACTAGAAAATGAAACTGGATTTATTATGTGTAATTCACCTACTCAGACTGTAGGATTTGAAGTTAAATCAAAACTTGAAAAGGTTAAGCATAATCATCCAATGTTGTCATTAGATAAAACAAAATCAGTTGATGATGTACTGTCATTTTTAAATAACAGAGAAGGAATTGCTATGTTAAAGATGGATGGTTTGACAGGTTCGTGTTTGTATACAGACAAAGTATTAACTGGTTTTGAATCGAGAGGGAACGGCGAGATTGGCGAAAACCTAATACATAACGCTAGAACAATTCAGAATTTGCCTGTCCAAATTGGCATTGATAATTTGATTGTAGATGGCGAAGTTATTATTGATTATGATGTATTTGAAAAAATTAATAGTAAACTATCAGAAGATGAGAAATATAAAAATCCTAGAAATCTAGCAAGCGGTTCTATTAGACAACTAGATAGTAAGATTGCTTCAGAACGTAAAATGAGATTTATTGCATGGAAAATTATATCAGGAATTGATGATAATAGTTTCTTTAAGAGATTACAACAATTGTATAGTTTAGGATTTGAAGTAGTACCTCATTATAAAATAAAAACAGATATAGTAAGAGAAGAATTAGAAGATATTATATATGATTTAAAATTATATGCTGGGAAGAATAAGTTACCAATAGATGGAATAGTATTTGGATATGACGATATTAATTATGGTGAATCTTTAGGACAAACAGGACACCATGTTCGTTCTCAAATAGCTTTTAAATTCGCTGATTCTATTGAAGAAACTATTTTAAAAGAAATTAAATGGCAAGGTTCAAGAACTGGAGCATTAACCCCTGTAGCAATTTTTGATACAGTTGAAATAGAGGGGTCAGTTAGTAGAGCATCATTACACAATATTTCAATTTGTGAAGGATTACAATTAGGTATTGGAGATACAATTACTGTTTATAAAGCTAATATGATTATTCCTCAAATAGCTGAAAATTTAACTAAAAGTAATACTTTTGAAATTCCTAGAGTATGTCCTATTTGTGGAGCATTAACTGAAATCAAACAAGAAAATGATAGTAAGGTATTAATGTGTACTAATGAATTTTGTGATAGTAAGAAATTAAAAAAGTTTGTACATTTTGTCTCTAAAAATGCTATGAATATAGATGGATTAAGTGAAGCTACTTTGGAGAAATTTATAGAATTAAATTTATTACAATCATTTAGAGATATTTATAATTTAGGATTACATCAATCTACCATAAAATCTATGGAAGGGTTTGGAGAAAAATCATACAACAAACTTATTACAGCAATAGAAAATTCAAAATCAGTTAAACTTGCTAATTTTATTTATGCATTAGGTATTCCACAGATAGGTAAAACAGCTAGTAAAACCATTGCAGAATATTTTAAAGACTGGAACAGTTTTGAGCAAGCTATTATTAATGAATTTGATTTTACTAAATTAAAAGATTTTGGAGATACAACGAGTAACAATATTGAGAAGTGGTATTATAACACACATGAAAGAGATATGTGGGTTGGATTAGTAGATATATTAAACTTTGTTCAAGATGAACCTAAAGAAATGAATAATAATTTAAAAGATTTAAGTGATTTAACTTTTGTTATTACTGGAAGCGTAAACACGTTTAAAAATAGAGACGAGTTTAAAGAATTAGTTGAGAGTTTAAATGGTAAGGTATCAGGTTCAGTAAGTAATAAAACAAATTATTTGGTAAACAATGATAAAACTTCTACTACTGGAAAGAATAAAAAGGCTATAGAATTAGGCATAGAAATTATATCAGAAGATGATTTTAACAGAATAATAGGAATAGTTATATAAATTAACTGCAATAAATATAAAATAAATATTGACATAAGGCTTGGTTGGTTGTACTATAGAAATATAAGGAAGATAATCAAGCCTTTAAATGTTATATTTTAATTGGTGGAAAGGAATAAATATTATGGGAATGGATTATTCATATTCAGGTTCTTCTTCTTACCCAAGATTTGATAGAGAGATAAAATCATTAGTTGAATTATTTGGGGGAAGAGAAACAAAAGAATTAGAAAAAAGAAAAGAAACAGAGAATGAAAGACCTTGTGGATATTGGTTTGGTTATATGAGTTCAGCAGAACCAAATATGCAGAAGTATGTTTTTCCGAAAGAAACAAACGAAATATTAGTGAAATGGTTTAATAATATATATAATACTTTTACAGAAGAAGAAACAGTAATAGTTTTTACTGAAATAAAAAAACATAAAGCAAAAGTATTGGAAATATCAAGCCAAATTTATAATGAATTAGAGACATTATGTGAATGTAATGAAGGATGGTATATTTATTGAAAAAATTGAAGAATACCAATTCAAAGACCATTTTATAAGTAGGAGGTGAGGTTTTGGAAATTGTTAAAGATAATAGACCAACAATAAATACTGAATGTTGGAGTTGTAAATCTATTTTAAAAATTAATAAAGAGGATATAACCGTAGATTACAAAAAAGGATATGCAATATATAATTATTATTGTCCATTATGTAGGAGCTTGAACGGCATTACTGCATTACAATATGCTGAATTAAATAAATATATATAAGCATAAATAAAAAAGTTACATACAGAAAAGAGGATGACATGAAAAGAAGAAAATATAGAATAAAGAACAAAACAAGATGGAGAGTATTTATAAGTATAATAAGTGCAATATTATTAGCATTGGTAATTTACATATTATATACCTACAATAATCAACAGTCATATGCGGAAACTAAACAGACAGAATATGATATGTCAGATTTACATATTAGAACGGTACAAATTGAACCTATAACAGCTTTTGAGTATGGTATGATACTAGATGCTCAAAATCCGAAAGTAGATGCTCCAGCAATGCCACAGTACAATATAGTATTAAGTAAAGAGCTTCAAGAATATACATGGAACGAATGTTTATATTATGAGGTTGCTTATGAACTTGAACTTGCTATAATGCATACGGAAAGTAGATTTAACGAAAAAGCCGATAATGGAATCAGTAGGGGTATATGTCAGATTAATAGAAATACTGCTAAAAAATTAGCTGAAGATTTACAGATTCAAAATTATGATTCTTTTAATGCCAAACATAATATTAGTGCTTCAATCTATTATATTAAGCAAATAAGAGATTATTGGATAAGTGAGGGATATTGTGATGAAGATGTAGTTTATCTAACTCTAATAAGCTATAATCGAGGTTTAGCAGGTTGTAAGAACTACATTAGAAGTCATGGTATTTATGATGATTATTATGCTCATAAAGTTTTAGGTTATAAAGAACAATTAGAAACTACTAGAACAATTGTTGATTAAAATTAAGTGGAATAAATAAAAAATATAATAAAAAGGTGGAAAATTGAGATATGGAATGGAGAAAACATAGAAATCAAATGACACCAATGGAAAAGCAAGAAATATATAAAGCATTAGCATTATGCTCTTGCTATAGATTTACAAGGCATTCTTTTGATAAGAAAGAACAAAGAGGTATATCTAATAGAGAAATTTTTCGATGTATAAAATATGGTGATATTATAGAATTTCACTATATTAAGGGGCAACAACGTGTATTGCTGAGAAGTAATGAAACTGTACATAATTCTAATGTTTGCGTTGTAGTAGACATTAATACATATGAAATTGTAACTGCATATAGAAATACAATAACTGATAGCCATATTACGTTACATACGGAGTTATATGATAGCAGTTATGACTTACTAAGTTACATAAATTAACATAGAATACAAGTTTTATTTGGTGAAAGGAGAAAAAATGAAAATTGAAAATGAAACAAAAAATATAGAAGTTACAAAAGAAATAATAAAAGCTGTATATAGTGAAATAGATATTAAAAATTTAATTCTTGCAGACTTAAAATCACAAGGCTATAACGTACAAGCTATATTGTTTAAAACAAATTACAAATATGTATCTGATGAATGGGGAATGAATTGCCATTCTGTAACTGAATTTTGTGGAGCTGAAGTCTTATTAGATAAAAATAATACCATTTAAAATTTATGTTTTATATAGGAAGGAGTAAATAAAAAATATGAACAATAAACAAGAATTACTACATAGAGCTATTCAACATTATAAAACTATGGTGATAGCAGATATAAACATAGATGATGATTTAGCTAAGTATAGAAGAGTTGCTTTAGAAGCACTTAAATCAGAATTAGAACGAGAAGAATCTGATGGTTGTGAGTATTGTAATACTGAAAATAAATTTACAGAAACAGGTGTATCAATTATTTCTAAACCATATTTACAAGTTTATATTGCAAAACAACCTATAGATAATAGATATTACTTAACGACAAGTGAATATGAAGAATTGAAGAGTAGAAAAGGACAATATGATAACAGTCCTTTTAGAAGTGATAAGAGAGAAATATATTATTGCCCTAAATGTGGAAGAAAGTTGTGATAAATAACAAATAGTACACCATATATAGTGATAAAATTGTTATTATATACAAAATATAGAGTGAAAACTACTATAAATTCATCGTTTTAACGGTAGAAAGGTAAAGTAAATGAACGAAATAAAATATACATATGGATGTGAGAATAAAAAATATCATGTAGAATATTATCCCAATCAGTTAGAAAGGCAAGAACAATATGGAATGACTCTTAAGGTTAATGGTATTGTTAAACATTTTGACCCATCATGCCAAATAGCAATTCAAACTGCTAAATGTGATTTTATATTAATTGATAGTCGTTTAATTGCAGTAATGCGACCAATGAATGAGTTTGAAATAAAGGATTTTGAGAAATTAGAGGTAAAAAATGAGTAATATAAAATATTATTGTTTGTATTCACAATGTCCATTAACAGACTGTGAAAAACATTTAAAACAACCATTTGATAAAACTGGTGAATATATTAATTTAAAAGATTATGCTCCAATATGTGAAAGATATATTGGGTGGTTAGTAGATAAGGAAAGGGGAAAATAAATATGGATATTAAAATTAATGATACAGAAATAGAAAAGTTAGTAAAAGCTCAAGTAAATCAAAAAATTACTGAAAAAGTAAATAGTGTTTTTAAGAGTTGTTATAGCAATAAAGACTATATTGAATATAAAATTAGAGAAATTGTTGAAGAAAAGATTAATGGTATATTAGAAGAAAATTTAGACGGAATGATATATGAAGTAATTCAAAAATGTGATAAGAAACAAATAGCAAACAATATAAAAACAGAATTTGTAGAAGGATTACTTGATAAATTAACAGAAAGAGAATGGTAAATAAAAGGTGAGTTTTAATTGGTGTTATATGTAATAAATATAAAATAAGGAAAGGAATAGTTATAGATATTGACAAGAGAAGAACGTAAACAAAAGAAATATGATGAAACACATAAAATTATAGATGGAGTATTATATAAAAAATGTAGTAGTTGTGATGAGTGGTACATATTAAATGAGGATAATTTTTATAAACATAAAACATCTTCTGATGGTTTTCATCCATATTGTAAGGAATGTAATATTATTAAGAGTTATCTTTGGACTAGAAGCCATTTAGATAGATATAATGAAAGTAATAAAAGACATAAAGAAACACAGAAATTTAAAGATAATCGTAAGAAAATATCACAAAGACAAAGAGATGATGGATATTGCAATGAATATTATAGTTTAAATAAAAATAAGTTCAAAGAATATGGAGAAAAGCATAGAAAGCATGAAATATCAAGTAAAGAATGGAAGTTGAATAAGGATTATTTTAAAAACAAAGATGGAGAATGGTGTTGTGCTTATTGTGGAATTACTGAAACAGAACATAAAAAATTATACAATCAGCAATTACAGAAAGACCATGTACAGTATGACGGTAAAAATGATTTGTCTAATTGTGTACCTGCTTGTAAACCATGTAATAGTAGTAAGAAACAATATGACATAGAAGAATGGTATAGACAACAAGAATTCTTTTCAGAAGAAAGATTAAATAAGATATATAAATGGATTAAAGAAGATTATAAACAATACATAAAAATTACCGAATAAAGCTGTTATTTTAATGGATGTTATAGAAAGGAGATAAATGTTACCAGTATTTAAAGAATATATTAGTTTTCTACAATCAAATGGTGATTTACCAGTAGATTTAGTAGAAGGATATTATTGGCTTGATAATCAAATAATTAAAGCTTTTAATAAGAAAAATAAAATAGAAAAGATATTTAGAATTAACATTACAGATGATTTACAAGTATCATTCAAACCATATGCTAAAGTACCTAAATTTGAAGATTTACAATCATGGGAAGAAACATATCAATATTATAAAAATGAAATACATAATAAAGAAGCAGAAAGTTTACATGTAATTAATACTATAATTGCAAAATATCCCGAACATGAATTAATTTTAACTACATCTAAAGGCAAAGATAGTAATTTAACAGAACATTTACTAGACAAAATAAAAAATAATTACAGAAAGATATTCAATAATACTACATTAGATTGTGCAGATGTATATAAAGCAGTTAAAAAAGATAAATCTATTGAAATTGCTACACCCAAATTATCAGATGGTAGTTATCGTAGCTTTTATAAAATGATTCGTAAATATGGAGTCCCATCAAGACATCATAGATGGTGTTGTACATATTTTAAAGAAGGAGCAACTAAGCAATATTTAAATGGACAAAATAATGTATTATTTGTGATGGGTATGAGAAACGAAGAAAGTTCAACACGTTCTGACTATGATTTTGAATGGAGAAATGAGCAATGGACTAATAAAACATGGATTGGTATGTTGCCTATTAGAAAATGGACTGAATTAGAATTATGGTTGTATACATTACATAATAACTTAGAAATTAATTCTAAATATAAAAAAGGATATTCAAGATGTGGTTGTCATATTGCTTGTCCATTTTATGCAAAATCAACATGGGTATTAGATAAATATTGGTATCCAAAGGCTTATGAAAGATTTCATAATATTTTAGATGAAGATTTTACTAAGAATGAAAAGTGGACAAATATTAATTGCACTCAAGCAGAATATCATTATAACTGGAATGGTGGAATTGTGAGAGAAATTCCTACAAAAGAAGTTGTAGAAGAATTCCAGAATTATAAAGGTATTGAAGATTACAATGTAGCAGAAACATTTTTTAATAAAGAATGTTGCATGTGTACAAATACAAAAGGGAATTCCACTAGAGTCTATAAAAAAGATGAGATTGCTATGAACTTAAAATTACTTGGCAGAAACACAGAAAAGTTCATGTGCAAAAAATGTTTAATGAAATACTTAAATATTACTGAAGAACAGTGGAATGAATACATAAAACAATTTAAACAACAAGGTTGTAATTTATTTTAAAGAAAGGATATATATATGAAAGTTTACTATGCACATTTTGTTGGCATATATGATACAAAACAAGAAGAAAGAGATTTAAATACTATAAAAACCATATTTCCAAATGCAGAAATTATCAATCCAAACAATGATAAACACAACAAAGGTTATAAACAGTATGGAATGAATTATTTTGAAATACTTATTGAAGAATGTGATGTTTTAGTGTTTAGAGGTTGTATTAATAATAAAATATCAACAGGAGTTTATCAAGAAATTAATATGGCAAAAGAACATTATATTCCAGTTGTTGAATTACCTACAATGTTAAATAGAGAAATGTCAGTACAAGAAACAAGGCAAATGTTAATCGAATTGGGTATTAGGAGTGAATAATTGCACTTTAATACAATAAAGTGAACGCTGGAATTTCAACGTTTTAAAAATACAAAAACCGATTAAAATTGCACTTTTAATGGTGTGGAAAGAAGAATTAAGAATGAAGATAAAATTATTAACTCGTGACACTATTAGCAATATAATGGAATTTGTAACATACATAAATAAGAGCAATAATATGACAGCATTAGCCCAAGAACAATCTGAAGATGGGTATTATGTTATCTGTGTAGAATCATTTGAAGAAGGAGAGCAATAATGGCTAGAAAATCAAAAGAAGAAAAAGTACATGAAAACAAATCACAAGAACAAATTAAGTTAAAAGATGCTTTAATTGAATCAAAATTATCTCCTGAAGATATAGTATATATACATAAACACAATGTATACGGAGATGAAAAATACTTGGTTAAGGATATTGAAAATAATATACTAAATAAAAAAGTAATGGGAATAAATCAACACTATAACAGTGAATTACGTGCATCTGACGGATTTAGATTTATGATTGAATAGGAGAAATAAAAAATATGATAGAAAATACTTGGGATAATGGGTTTGATTTTGAAAATATGTCAAAAGAAGAATTAATTGATGCAATAACACATCATTGTCCATATCAAAAATGTATTAAAGAAATTGAAGGATATAATTTTATTGTAGGAAGATATTACTATTATGAACAAACATGTGAAGATGAAGTTGGTTTTTGTTGTAAGAACATATGTTATTTAAGCTTTGATGAAGCAAGAGAACATTTTGTTTAGAGAGGATAAAAATATGAATAGCAAAGAAATATATGAAAATTTATATAATTTAGTCACTCATGTAGATACAATTAGTAAAGCTAATTTGAAATATGCTAAAGAACTTCAGATAGTCTTATACAACCTAGAAATAGAATCTGCTCATATTAATGAAGCTAATGGGTTGTTAGCTATTGCAGAAGAATTAAGTCGCATACTCAATAACATCATTAAGCATACAGATGAGTTAATTAAAGAAGATGATGAAGTTATTGAAGGCACTATGAGCGAATTAAAGGGTGTTTTGAATATATAGAAAGGAGAAATTATGAGTAAACAATATACGTGGGAATCTGAATTAAATAAGGAAATGTGGCAACATGATTGTTTTAATTCACCAACAGATTGTATTTTAGATGCAGTTGAAAATTATGGATATAAATCAGGTGAAACAATTTATATTGGTGTAACTGTAGATTTTGGAATTAATGTTGATGCAACTGATGTATTAGAGAAATTAGAGGAAGAAGCATATGAATTTGCAGAATCAGCAGAAGATTGGAACACATTTAATTATAAAGAAGATAAAAAAGAATTAGATGAATTAAGTGAACAATTGAGTGATGTGATTATTAAATGGTTAGAAAAGCATAATAACATGCCTAATTTTTATCAGGTTATTGATGTTCAACCATTTAAAATTTGAATTTTAAGGTGAAATAGATGAAAGAAGATATTAATAATCCATATTTTAATTTGAAACATTATGAGTTTAATGATTTGGAAGACTTGATAAATTCATATAAATCATTTGATGGATTACATAAAGCTAAATTAAATTGGTTAGATAGATTAATTTCAAAAGAGCATAAATATGGATATAACCGAATGTGTGTATTTGGACTATGGTTAATGTGTGGAGCATTTCTTCCATTCTGGATATTATTTATGTTTTTAATAGGTAATTACACTAATAATAGTAATGCTATTGGAGGAATAAGTTTCGTAATTTGTTTTATTATAGGAATTGTATTTGAACTGATTTATCAACATAGTTGTGACAAGATAGATTACAATTCATTAATGGATAAAGTTGCTCAGATTAATATATTTGAGTGGTTAGAAAGAAATTAAAATGAGACATTTAATGGGGTGAAATATGAATATAAATAATGAAATACCTAAATATAGAAAAAAATCTAAATCTACTAATAAGGCTAAATCAGACCATAAACATGAATATACAGACTGTTTATTGTTTGATGGTAAGTCACATTGGAAAGGTACTTACTGTAAAATTTGTGGCAAGATTGGTGATAGAAAATGGGAGACTGAACCAATAGAACTACATGGTAAAATGTTCCATAGATTATTACATAATGAAGAATTAGTACTAAAATACAAAGATTTAAATGTATTTAATATTAATAGTGATGGTAAATATATTGAAAAATAGGTATAAAATGTACGTTTTAATGTACGAAAAGGAGATAGGAATGAAAATAACAAGAAATAAAATTACACCAGTTATAAACCCAAACTATCAAGTTAAAGAAGCTCCACAAGAGTTAATTAAAATATTAATAAACAGTGGCACAATACCTGTAGTTACTACCAGTTTAGATAAATTATGTGATGATAACATATCATTTAGTGTTAATGAGGATGATGTTATAGGTTACGTGACATTTAGTTGTTATGAGCCAACATTAGAAGATAACGGATTTATTTACGCTGATATTTCATGGTGTAAAGATGACTACAAAGACTATCAATGGGCAAATTGTGAGTTCGAAGTAGATTGTAATATGAATATCACTAGATTTATATGTGTACAATATGAAATGGTGGATTAAAACAGAGATTTTATATGTAATAAATAAAAAAATAATTAGAAAGAGAGGGCAAAATATATTATTTGAGAGGTAAAAAAGCATTATATAGAGATATAAACGGAATTATAGAAAAGCAATGTACAAAATGTGGGAAATGGTTTCCTAATACAGAAGAACATTTTTACAAATTAAAATGTGTATGTAAAATATGCCTAAAAGAGCAACGTAAAATATATAGAGATAATAATAAAGAAAAAATAAAACAATATGAAAAAATGTATACCATAAAGAACAAAGAAAAACAAAGAAAAAAAGATAAATTATATTATGCAAATAACAAAGAAAAAGAAAGAGAAAGAAAGTTTAAACAAAAATATAATTTATCTTTAGATGAATATAATGCGATGTTAAAAAATCAAGATAATAAATGTCTTATATGCGGAAATGAACTAAAAGATAAACAAAAAATACATATTGACCATTGCCATAAAACAGGCAAAGTGAGAGGGATTTTATGTGCTAGATGTAATACACGATTGGAATTAGTTGAAAATCATCCTGAAATAATACAATCAATGTTTACATATTTAGAATTACATAAATCAAGTTAAATAAATATATGAATTAAAAGAACCATTTTATATGCTCAAAATGAATTAACTGTAATAAATAAAAAATATTTAAAAAAGTTGTTGACAAGATTAACCAATGGGTGTAATATAGAAATATCAAAAGGAACAAATAAAAAATATTTAAAAGAAAGAAAAGGAGAATACATATTATGAAGAGAGTTTGGACAAAGGAATCAGCAAAGGCATGGATTAGTCAGGTAAACATGGGTAGAGAAAAGTTTGGATTAAAGTATTGCTCAGCTTGCGATTTTCTAGGTATTAATGTTAATACAAGTAGAAGTAGCAAGTAATACAATTAGGTGACTTCTGAAAAAGAAGGTGGATTAGGTTAGAATAATGTTAGTGAATTATTTGTAGATACCGAGGGTGGAATAATGAGAGGAAATACATAATGTTAAAGGTCGGAGATTCCGTAGGTGGAATTTACAAAAGAACTAGAGATGGAATTGAGCAATGGTATTTATGCGAAGATAAAATTAACAATATTGTGGAACGTAAAAGTGGTAAAAAATATTATACTAAATCAAAGTTTAATCCATTAGATGCTGAAGATATTGATGGCAATACTAAAATTCAAGAAGCAAAAGGATTTATTTTAACAAGAGAAGTATTTGGATTAAATGAAATCACAAGACCAAAAGCAGAAACTTGGGTTGAATGGGCGAATAATAATATGGATAAAGCTATTCCATTATAAATTTAATGTATTTTATAGCTAACAAATAATAAAATTAAAGCAATTTACAACAAATTAGTTACGAAATATACCAATAGAATCTAAGTTTTAAATGGTGAGAAAGGAGAAAAAAGATGGAAGAAGAGAAATTAAGATTTGGAATAAGAACCAGTAAACATAATAAACATACGTGGGCTTTATGTTTTGGACTAGCTCGTTGGTATGATGAAATGTACATATATGCTAATCTTATTAAATGGTCAATTGCCATTGGTAAAATGTATTTGCCTAAGAGAGCATAAAACATACTTTTTAATCGGTTTTTAATTATAATAAATATAAAATATTTTAACAAAAGAAAGGAATAATGATTTATGAGTATTGTATGGGAAAACGAATATGAGGATATTCAAGATACCGAACAACAAGAAGAATTATTAGAACCAATGACCGAAGAAGTTAAATCATATAAATGCAACTGGTGTGGTAAATTACATAAAAGAGAAACTTATGCAGATATTTGTGCATTAAAACATGCAAAATACAATTTAGCAAATTCACTTTTAAAAGCAGGATATCCATTAGAATCTATTGAATATTGGTGTAGATTTGGTTGGAAACTTAAAGATGAACAGAAATCTATTACACAAGATAATTGCTTTATAATTTTTCATTGGCAATGTTGTGATAAACCTGCATATCAAATTAGGTCAATTGATGAAAATGGTAGTTTATTTTTATCAGGTTGTGGAAGTTGGAGTGGTTATTATGGGAATGCAGTTTCAATTGATAGATTACCTCAACCACATCCAAAAGAAGAGTTGTTTTTTGATAAGAGATACAGATAAAATAAATATTCAATATTATTATAGACAATTGTATAAATTATATACAATATTTTTAAAAGAAAGGAATGCATAATGATAGTATGTAAAAATTCTATATGTCATTATCATAAATATGATAACACATGTTCTAATTCAATAAATGACAAAAGTGACCCTGATTTACAAGAGGATTACCCAAATTTTCAATATGACTGTTATGTATGTCAGAGTAATGGATTTAGGCATTTTGGTTGTTTAGATTGTGATTTAGACGAAGATGAATATTATGATGGAATGGATTGATAAGGGTAATTAAAATTTTTATTTTAATTGGTTTTATAAGTTAAATAAAATAATATACATAATAAAAGGAGAAAATATTGTTAGAATTAAATAAAATATATAACGAAAATTGCTTTGTAGGGGTTAAGGAAATTGATGATAATTCAATAGATTTACTATTAACAGACCCTCCTTATGGAATAAATTTAACGCCACAAAGAACAAACGGCAAATTCCATAACGAAAAAGTAATTAACGACAACACATTGGATTGGTTGCCACAATTTGTAGAAGAGTCTTATAGAGTATGTAAAAATACTGCGTTGGTATTTTGTAATTGGCAGAATTACGATAAATTTAAACAAGAGTTTGAAAAGAAATTTGTTATTAAAAATTTAATTGTATGGAATAAAGACTGGTTCGGAATGGGAAATAATTTCAGACCAAATCATGAGTTTATAATGTTGTGTTGTAAAACAAACGTAAAAACTAAAAGTAATAACCTATCTAACATTCTTACATATAGGCGGTTATCACCACAAAAGATGTTGCATAGTTGTGAGAAACCAGTGAAGTTATTAGAGCTATTAATCACTGAATTAACTGAAGAAAATGAAACTGTGGCAGATATGTTTGTAGGAAGTGGTAGTACATTAGAAGCTTGTATTAATACAAATCGTAATTATATAGGATTTGAGTTGGATGAAAACTATTATCAAGTGGCTAACAGTAGAATTGAAAAATTACATAATTAATTAAAAATTATTTACTTACATAATACAACTATATATAGTATACAATTAACTTAATATACACTATATATTGATATAAAAAGCCGTTAAAATAGTCATTTTAAACTACGGAAAGGAGAAGTATGGAATACAATATAAATAAAACATGTGAAGTAGTTATCAAAAATCAGCAAGGAAATCCAATTGCGATATTCCCAAATGCAGAAATAATTAGACATTCAACCAATAATGGTGTAACAATTAATGTTCAGTTACAAGAAGATATTTTTAAGGTATTTCAGAGAGAACCATTGTTTACTAAAGGAGATAAATTTATATTTAGAAAAGTCGGAATAGATAAACAAATAATGGGACAATTAATTGAAAGAATCCTTCTGTATAACACAATTGGAGTAATTACCGAAGTAATGTATGATAAAGACATCGAAAATTATCAGTATAAAGTTGAATTTAAGTATGGAATAGAATATTTATATTCAGAAGATTATTTAAAAGAATTGGAGAGAGTAAATTAAATGGATAAAGATTTATTATTATTAGGAATGGATATTCCAAAAACAGTAGAAAAGTTTGTCAATGAAAGAGAATCAGAAATTACAAATGGTATGACTGAATCAGAGTTAAAAGCATATAAAATGGGTGTATCAAATACAATTAATTCTCTAAGTGGATGGGTTAATAACGATATGCTAACAGTACATATAAGTAACTTAGAAGTGCCTACAGAATTAGATTTAGAAGAGATTGAAAGATATTCTATGATTGCTTCAGGTGAAGATTATAGTGAACAGTTTTAACGATTAAAAACGCTATTTTATAGGTATTCCCAAATGTGAAAACTATGGGATAGAGGTGGTATCTAATGCCTATAACTATAATCAATTATGGTTTTGTTATAAATGGAGTAATCCAATAGATTGACGGTTCTAAACGCATATAAAAGAAAGGAAGAAAATATGTTAACATTTGTGAACGAAAAAACCAATAATACAGATAAATTAGATATACCAGTTAAACTAACAAAGATTGATACATATGATATTTCTGAAGATGGTACAAAAGCCATAGGTTTATATTGGACGAGAGAAAATGATGAAACTGGTGAAATATGTATTAATTTTTAATTCAAATGATAAAGAGTTAAATTTAGTTGGTGTAAGTCATGAACAAGATAATAAAAATACTAAAGTTTTGCTAAAAGCATTATTATTGTCTTTAGTAAATCAGATTGAGGTGCATAATTAATATGAGTAACTTTGCATTGGCAATAAAAGAATTAGAGAAAGATATCATGTTTGAAAAGCAAATACATAAACAGAAAATTGAAGATATGACAAATCATTTAAATTATTTAAAGAACAATAATACTGCTTGTATGAAATGTGAAGGAAATAAATTTGTATTAAGAACAGTAAATGGGAATGGCAATGATTTAGAAAAAGTTGAATGCAACGCTTGTCATGGAACTGGATTACTATAAATTTCACGTTTTAATCGGTATTAAGTATAATAAATAAAAAAGTTTTTAAATAAACATTGACAAGTTGTACCAAAAATATTATTATTAGATAGAATCCTAAAGATAAAGGAGAACAATATGGTTGAGAAGTACATATGTGAAAAATGTAAAATGTCATTTCCAACAAAAGAAAAGTGCTTAGAACATGAAAGGAATTGTTGTACGACAGTTGAACATTATTGTGCTAAGACAGGCAAAAGAGAAATTATTGATTTAAGAAAGGATGATGCGTGGGCAAAAGAAAATCAGTGGCATAAGGTTAGATTAGGTGTAATGGGATATGGAAGTGTTATGGATGGTTATAATATAGAATTTGAATTAAGTGATAAAGCCTTGTATGAATTTATACAATCCTTTGAAAAGCCTAATTTAGTTTTAGAGACTGGAAGTAATTCTTGTTATTAAATTTACCAATAGAAAGGTAGGTGATGAAAATACATAGATGGGATATTGCAAGATAACTGGTAGAAGTAGTTGTAGTTTTGTGGACAATGACGTAGGTTTATGTGCAAGGTCAAGTGGTAAGTGTATATATGAAGAAGACGATGATGACTATAGAGAAATTGAAGAAGATTATGATGACTCAGATGAGTGTGAATCAGATTAATTCTGTTTAGATATATTCATGTAGATATTATACATAAATTAAAGTTATACAATGTGAAGTAATTCACTTTATATATTATTTTAATTATAATAAATAAAAAAGTTTTATCAAAGAAAGGAAAAAGAATACATATGTCAATTAAGAAAGAAGTAGAAACAAAGAATAAGATTACAGTTAAGGGAACTTTAGTTTCCGTAGGAGCAAATGAATTAGAAATTGAAGATGATAAGAGTGGAGAAATCGAAACTTTTAGCTTCAATGATATGGGTTTATTTGTAGGCAAGTCAATTAATCTAACTGTTGCAGACTCAGTTAAGAAAGATATTGAAGATAATAATGAGGATGAAAGAGCAGAGGTTGATGAATAGTAATGAAAAATAAAGAAGGGATTATAGTCCCAATAAAGAGATGTAAAAGTCCACCATTAATTTATTTTTTAAAAATTAAGTGAAATAAATATAAAACATTGATTAAAATTTTAAGAAAAGAACAGGAGAATATATACATATGGCAGAAGAATTAAGACAGGGATTAAATAAAGTTGATTTAACAGGTTTAGTTAAGGAACACAAGTTAAACAAGGGTAAAACTAAAGATAAGGACTCAAAGGAAAAGAATTATATTAATGGTTCTTTAGTAATAAAGACTGGTGAATTTTCTGAAATTGAATTAGCACTTTATGTTGAAGAAAAGAATAAGGATGGCAAGGTAAAGAAGAATTATGAAGTTTTAGAAAAGTTTATTAATGAAGAATATTTAACTTTAGCAGGTTGTAAATCTGAAGAAGATAGAGAAAATGTTGCAAAGGTTAGAGTATTTGGTAATAAGGATTTTTGTCCTCATTTCTCAGAAGATATTTTCAAGGTAAAGGATACAGGAGAAGTTAAAAATAAGATTAAGGTTGATTTAGGCTTTGGTACTATTAAGGTAGATAACTTGATTAATGAAGAAGATTATAAGGCTGAATTCGATGTTGAAATGTATGTTACTTCAGTTATCGAAGAAGAAAAGGAAGAAGTAGCGACTGGTAGAACTATTGTAAAGGGTTGGATTCCTATTTATGGTGGTAAGGTAATGCCTATGACTATTCTAGCTGAAAACTATGTTGATGAAGAAGGAGATAATATAGAACTAGCTTCAGATTTATTAAATCAGGTTGAAGAAGGTTGCACTATTAATCTATGGGGTAATATTAACTATCAGAAAATAGTAACCAAAGTAAAAAAAGGTGGTTCAATGGGCAAAGCTAAGATTGAAGAAAAGACCGAATATGTTAATGATTTGGTTGCAATCGGAGCAGATATTATCGAAGATGATGAAAAAGAATTCGATGGCGAATTAGTTAAGAAAGCTAAACTGGAAAGAGATAATGAAATGGAAAAGATTAAGAATTCAGAAGTTAAAGATGATAAAAAGGGTAAGGGCATGAGTAAGGGTTCTTCTGATACAGCAACTTCTGATAAGCCAAAGAGAACTAGACCTAATTTCTAATATATAGGGAATAATTTTATTCCCTATATAAACATTAATAGTAAAAATAAAAATATAAAAGGAGAATATATGGCAATATCAAATGAATTACAAGCATTGTTAAATAAAAATTTTGGACAGGATGTAAAAGTTAGTAAAGTATCACCTGACTTAAGAGGTAAGGTAATTGTTTTATATGGTGGCAATAATTTAGGTAAAACACTCCAAGCTTCAAGATTTAAAAATCCTATCTTTATGCCAGTAGAAAAAGGATTAAATGCTACAAATGGAGCAATCACCTTAAAAACTTCTAATTGGAATGATTTAAAGAAGAATGGTAAGAAGTTGGCAGGAAAGGATTTTGTTAATTTATTAAAGACTGGTGAGCAAATAAGTGTCATTATTGATGGTATTGAAAGAATTGGTACATATTGTCAGAATTATCTTTGCTCTAAATATGAAGTAGATGACATAGGAAAAGCCAATGGCGGTTTTGGTTGTTGGAAGGAATATGATAGTTTAGTATGGAGTTGGGTTGATAATATTATAAGTCTAGGTTACACAGTAGTATTCATCGGACATGAAAAGCTAGACAAAAAGAAAGATAAATTTATTATTGATGGTGATGAAAGAAATATTAAACCTATTAGAGATAATGCTGATATTGTATGCTATTTACAATCTAATGGAACTGATGAAAAAGGAAAAGTTATTCCATCATCTGCTTATTTAGCTGAAACTGAAGATTATTTTGCTAGAACTAGATTTACATATATGGATACATATATAGAAGAATTTTCTGCTGAAAATCTTGAGTCGGCAATAGTCGAAGGAATTAAAAAACAGAATAAAGCAGAAGGTTATGAGAACGTAACTTTTGAAGAACAGCAAGGAATCTATGAAAAAGAAGATATTACATTAGACGAAGTAAAGGGAGAAATCAAAGAATTATTTGATAAATTTGATGAAAAAGATTTATTGAATGACTATGGTCAGATTGTAGGAACTCATTTAGGTGAAGATAAAACTGTTAGTGAAGCCACTGAAAAACAAATGGAAGCTTTATTAAGTATACGAGATGACCTTGAAGCAAAGTTAGAAGAAATTGACGATGATTTTTAAAAAAATGTAATGAATAGGGGTAGTAATGTTTTATATCTACCCCTATATTTCTTATAATTACAGAGGTGATTATTATAGCAACAACAAGAAAGCAACAACAATTAAAATGTTCATGTTGTCAACAAAAATTTGATAGGGAAGAAATCACTAAAATAAGCAATAAAAATTATTGCCCAAAATGTTTAAAAGAACATGAACAGAAAATTAAATTTAATAGAAGTGATTTTAATATATTATTTGATTATATATGTCAAATCTATGGACTTGATAAACCTACAGGACTTATGTTTAAGCAAATGAAAGAGTATAGGGGTGAAGGATATGAATATACAGATATAGGAATGTATTATACACTAAAATATTATTTTGATGTATTAGAGAATCAAGTTTTAGAAGGTTCAGGATTAGGTATTATTCCCTATTACTACGATAAAGCACGACAACATTATAATAAAGTATATGACTTAACAGATTTATCAGAAGCATACGAATTAACAAACAAGGTTAAAGTAATAAACACAATAAATAAAAAACATAAAGAAGAAAAGAAACAACCTCTACCTTTAGTAATAGATTGGGAGAATATTGAAGATGAAAATAGTTAAAAAAAAGCTAGAAAAATATTATGATAAAAGAGCTTCATGTCAAGTTTTAGGTAGTTTAATGCATACTCCATTATTATTAAAAGATAAAAAATTCTTTTTAGAAAAAGATGATTTTCCCAATGGATTACATCAATTATTATACACTTGTATTTTTAATTTAAGTTTACAAGATTTAATTGAAATTAATATCTCAGATATTGAAGCTTATTTAAGTAATAATGACCTACAAGCATATAATTTAATATTTGAAAATGAAAGAAATAAAGAATGGCTATTTGATATTTATGAAACTGCTATTTTGGTAAACTATGAATATTATTATAACAAAATAAAAAAGTTATCATTGTTGCGTAGCTATATGTCAGAAGGGATTGATATTACAGAAATTTTAGATATGGATGAAATAGACCATATTATTATTAAACAACAACAAGATAATTTTGAAAAAATGTCATTAATGCAAATACAACAATATTTTGATAAAAAAATGTTTACTATCAAAGAAAAATTTTTAGTTAAAAATGCAAATAAAAGAAGAAAAGCAGGAGATAAGGCAAAAGAATTACAAGAAGCTATGAAAGAAGCACCGCCTTATGGATTTGGATTAGAAAGTCAATTATTAAATACCCTAACTAGAGGTGCTACAAGAGGAAGTTTTTTTCTTGAAACTAGAGATAGTGGTAAAGGTAAAACAAGATGTGCAATACATAGATTATTAAAAATATGTTGCCCTTATTTATGGGATTATGACACTAATAGTTTTCAACCTAATACTAATGGACAAAACAATGTAGGTTTATATTTAGGAACAGAAATGCGATTATATGAAGATTTAGAACCTATGATGTGGGCTTTTGTTAGTGGGGTAGAAGAGTACAAAATTCGTGACCAAATTGTTACTGAAGATGAACAAAAAAGAATTGATAAGGCAATAGAATACATAGAACAAACTGAATTATATTTAGAAGATGAATCTAATTATGATTTAAGTTTTTTAAGAAATATAGTAGATAGATACAAAAGTAAATATGGTTTAGATGCTTTAGCTATAGACTATTTAGAATTAACTACAGCTATGGTAGCTGAATATGTTCAACTAACAAAAGGAATGACTGCAAGAGAAGACCAAGTTTTATTAAATTGTTCTGAATTCGTTAAGGGTTTAGCCACCAATTATGATATTACTATTTTTGGTTTTACTCAAACTACTGATAATGCAAGAATAGATGGAGTACGTGACCAAAGAGCAGTAAAGGGAGCAAGGTCTTTACCTAATAAAGCTGATGTAGGAATTACAGTATTTGCACCAACTAAAAAGGAAATGGATTATATAGAACCTTTAATTAATAAAGCTACAGGATTAAATAAAACTAAAAAACCTAATACATGTTACACCATATATAAAAATAGATTTGGTAAAATTATGGAAGAAGTTAAAATATGGAGTTATCAAAATTTAGGTAATATGAAAACTATAGATATGTTTTGTACGAATCGAGATTATGAATTAATTCCAATGGAAAAAACATTGATAAATTTAATTGAAAATAAAAAAGAAAGTGAAGAACCACCTTGGATAGAGAACAATTAATAGATTTATTAACAACTGAAGATATTATACAAATAATGAAAGAGTTGGGTTCTCCTGATTATAAAACAGATAGTCAAGGGAATTTACAATTTTTAACTGTTTGTCATGGTGGAAATAATTATAAATTATATTATTATGTTCAATCTAAATTGTTTCAATGTTATTCATGTTGTGGCACTATGAGTATATTTGATGTAATTATGTCTGCTAATAATTATAATAGTGATGATTTTTTTCAATCTTTTAAATATGTATGTGATTTTAAGGGAATTTCATTAGCTAAAAAACAATTAAAAGGTTTACAAAAACATCAAATAGAAAATAGTGACTTACAATTTTTAGAAAAATATTTATATAAAAAAGATATACAATCATTAACATTACCTAGTTATAATTCATGTATTTTAAATCTATTTGATAACTATATGCCTTTATCATGGTATAACGAAGGAATAAGTGAAAAGATTGCTAATTACTTTAATATTATGTTTTATATAGCACAAAATAAAGCAATTATTCCTCACTATGATATCAATGGAAATTTAGTAGGTATAAGAAGTAGAAATTTTTTTCAAATTGAATTAGATAAAAAGAAAAAATATATGCCTATTACTATTCAAAATTTGACATATAAATATCCAATGGGTTTTAATTTATATGGATTATATCAAAATAAAGAAAACATAAAAAAATATAAAAGAATCATCATATTTGAATCTGAAAAATCAGTATGGTTATATGGTTCTTATTATGGACAAGAAAATAATATTGCAGTAGCAACATGTGGAATGAATTTGACACTATATCAATTTAATTTGATTTTATCATTAGGAGTGGATGAAGTTATACTAGCCTATGATAAACAATATCAAATAGAATATTTAGATGATGAAGAAAATATAGATTACCGTAGTAAAGAGTGGAAGGAATATGAAGGATATATAAAAACTACAATAAAAATAGCTGAAATGTTTATGGGTTATTGTAATATATCAGCTATATCATGTTGGGATACAAGACTAAATTACAAGGATTCGCCAATTGACAAAGGAAAGGATATATTTGAAGAATTATATATTGATAGATATATAATTGAAGATACTCAAGAATTGAAAGAAATGATTGAGCATAAATAAGAAAGGAAGATGCCTTATAAAATATCAAACTTTAAATAAGAATTATGAGTTAATTAATGAAAATGAACTATTACATATACTTTTAAAAAATAGAGGTGTAAATGACCCTGAGAGACTGTTAAACATAAGTGATAATGATATATTAGATGGAATGCTATTAAAGAATATGGATAGAGGTCTTAATATGCTCAACTGGCATTTAGAAAATGATAGCAAAATACATATTATAGATGATGTAGACAATGATGGAGTTACATCAGCTACAACCATTGATAATTATTGTCATGACATTAATAAAAATATTATTATCACACATTCAATGAATAATGACAAAGTGCATGGAATTAGAGTTGAAACTTTATTAGATTTTAATTTTGATTTATTAATAGTTCCAGATGCAGGTTCAGAAGATATAAAAGAATGTAAAGAATTAAAAGAAAAATTAGATATTGATATTTTAATCTTAGACCACCATAAATTTAAAGAAGATAACCCTTATGCTATTTTAATTAATTGCCAAGATGGAATATATCCTAATAATACTTTAAGTGGTGCAGGAGTTGTTTATAAATTTATCAAAGAATATGACAAAAAATATGGATATGATTTTGCAGATAAATATTTAGATTTAGTCGCTATTGGTATTATTGGAGATTCAATGGACTTAAGGAATTTTGAAACTAGGCAATTAGTATTAAAAGGACTAAAAAATATTCAAAATAAGTTTGTTAATGAAGTCGTAAAGAAACAACAAAAGAGTGAATTTGATGAAGTAAATATAGATTTCGTAGGATGGAAAATCTCCCCATTGCTAAATGCTGTAATAAGAAGTGGTACAGAAGAAGAAAAGATTGAATTAATAGATGCTATGTTAGGCAAAGAAGGGTATAAGGAATACCAACCTAGAAGAAAAAATAAAAACGACCCTAAACCTGAGCCTATTATGCAAACATTGCAAGAATCAATGGTTAGAGATGCTACCAACATTAAAGCTAGACAAGACAGACTTGTTAAAAAGGGAATGGAATTGTTAATTAAAAAAATTAATGAACAACATTTAGATAAAAATAAAGTAATTATAGTAGATGGGACTGAAGATATAGAAAAAACCTTTACTGGATTAGTAGCAAATAAACTTGCAAATATTTATAAAAGACCAATAGTTGTATTAAGAAAAATGTCCATGAAGAGTAAAGATGGTAAAACAATATTTGGAGGAAGTTTTAGAAATTATAAATTATCTTCTATCGTATCTTTCTTTGATATATTAGAAAAGACGAAATTGTTTTATGATGTAGGAGGACATTCAAATGCTGGGGGATATAAAATTTTAGAAGAAGATATACCCAAAGCTATAAATAAATTAAATGAAATACTTAAAGATATGGTTATTGAAGATGTTTATTTAGTAGATTATGAAATTCCTGTAGGTAGATTAAAGGAAAAACATGTATTGCAAGTAGGACAATGGAATAATATTTGGGGCAATACATTAAATGAACCTTTATTTGCAGTTACAGATATTACATTAAAGGTAGAAGATATAAAATTATTAGGAGATAAAAAGAATTTTATTAAATTTGATAAAGCTATAGGACAAAATAAAATTAGTTTTATAAAAATGTTTGCTAATGAAGATACATATAATACGATGATTATGAAAAATAAAAAAGGTTTATCTAAACAAAGTAGTAGCAAAGTTAAAATGGATATCATAGGTAAATTTACTATTAATCATTGGAATGATAATGAATATCCACAAGTTGAGATAGTTGATTTCAATGTATCACAAGTTAAAGATTTTGTTTTTTAATTTGTAATAAATAAAAAATATACCAGAAAGGGAAAGGGATATGCCACCTAAATATAAAAATTATAGGATTGGAGAAACAAAACATAACTTATATGGCAATGTTATGACTATTGTTGAATATTACAATAAAGATAATATAATAGTTAAATTTAATAATGGATATACTTCAAGAAGTACTTATAATCATTTTAAAAATGGTACAGTTAAAAATCCTTATGATAAGCAATATTATAAGGTTGGATTTATAGGAGAAGGACATTATTATAAAACAAATTATAAAAAAACTTATAAAGTTTGGAAGAGTATGTTACAGAGGTGTTATGATGAAAAATACCAACAAAAACGACCAACATATAGAGGATGTACTGTTTGCATCAAATGGCATAATTTTCAAAATTTTGCCAAATGGTACGATGAAAATTACTATGATGTAGATGGACAACGAATGGAACTAGATAAAGATATTTTAATTAAGGGAAATAAAATATATAGTCCAGAAACATGTGTAATTGTCCCTCAAATTATCAATACTTTATTCATTAAGAGCAATGCTAAAAGAGGGGAGTATCCTATTGGAGTGAGCTATAATAACACTCATAATATTTTTGTAGCTAGTGGGAAAAATGCTTTTTTAGGTTATTTTAATACGTCTCAAGAAGCTTTTTATTCTTATAAAACATATAAAGAAAAAATAATAAAAGCTACAGCAGATAAGTATAAAGACATCATCCCTCAAAAATTATATGAAGCAATGTATCAATACGTAGTAGAGGTTACTGATTGAAAGGGGTTTACAGAATGTATATAAATAATTCTAATTTCGTACATTTACACTGTCATAGTGATTTTTCAAATATAAGAATTTTGGACTCAATCAATAAGATTAAAGATATGGTTTTATATGCAAATGAACTTGGAAATAATGGGGTCGCAATCACAGAGCATGAATGTATAAGTTCGCATATTAAATTTTTAAAGACAGTAGATGAATTAAAAAAAGAAGAAAAAATATCAAAAGATTTTAAACCTATTTTGGGTAATGAAATTTATTTAGTGAATGAAGAACAAATGAATTTTGAAATGGGGGAATTAGGAAGAACTCAATTTTATCATTTCATTCTTTTAGCCAAAAATAATTTAGGTCATGAGCAACTTAGAAGATTATCCGAATGTGCATGGAGAAGAATGTTTAGTTATAAAGGTATTGAAAGAGTACCAACCTTTTATTCTGATATAGAAGATATTATTGGTAGTGAAAAAGGTAATTTAATTGCATCAACGGCATGTTTAGGTGGTATTTTTCCTAATTTTGTTTTGCAGTTATTGAGAGCAGAAGATGAAGAAGAAAAAGAGTATATAAAAGACAAAATCCATAATTTTTTATGTTGGGCATTAGATACTTTTGGTGAAGGTAATTTTTATATTGAATTGCAACCGTCTTTACAAGAAGAACAAATGGCATTTAATGAGATGGCAATTAACGTAGCAAAAGCATATAACCTTGATTGGATAATTACAACCGATGCTCATTATTTAAGAGCAGATGATAGAGAAATACATAAAGCATTTTTAACTTCTGAAGACGATGAAAATAACAATAGAGAAGTTGATGATTTTTATTCAACAACACATTTTTTTACTACTGAACAGATTTTTAAAAATATGTATTATTTAGAAGAAACAGATATTGAGCTAGGTATTTTAAACACACAAAAAATACTAAATCAAATAGAAGGATATGATTTTTTTAAAGAATCGGAAATTCCACTTACTAAATTACCAAAAGAAGAAGAATGGTATCCTATTAATTATTCATTAGAAAAGTATCAATATATTATTGAAATGTTAAATTCCAATGAAGAACAACATAGATATTTAATTCATCAAATCTGTAGGGGGATTGATGAAAGGAAAGTTTCTAATGAAAAAATTGATATTTATTTGCAAAGAGTTGATATAGAGTGCAAAGAGATAATTGGAGCAAGCCAAGCTAAACATCAACCAATGGGAGCATATCTTATTACTATGCAAAAAAATGTTGATATTATTTGGGAAGAAGCAGAATCTATAGTTGGAGCAGGGAGAGGAAGTGCTAATGGATATATTATAGATTATTTTCTAGGAATTACTCAAGTAAATCCACTAGAACAAGGTGTAGAAATGCCTCATTGGAGATTTATGAGTGCGGAAAGACCAGATATCTTTGATATTGATATTGATTTCAGTAGCCATAAAAAAGATATAGTCTTAGATAAAATTACAAAATATTATCAATCAATTGGAGGGGATGTTGTTAGAGTTGCAACATTTGGAACTGAAACTTCAAAATCAGCAGTTCAAACAAGTTGCAGAGGATTAAAAATTAATAATGACGTAGCTTTATATTTAAGCTCTTTAATTCCTGTAGAACGTGGTAAGGTATGGAGTATTTCTGATTGTTATTATGGAAATCCAAGTAAAAATAGACAATGTATTACAGAGTTTAAAAATATGGTAGATGAATATTCTGACAAGGGATTATTACAAGTTATGTTGGGTATTGAAGGTTTAATTAATAAACGTTCATCTCATGCTTGCGGATGCCTTGTGGTGAATGACTCAATTACTAAACATAATTCAGTAATGAGAACTCCAAGCGGAGAATTAATTTCTGCTTATGATTTACATGATTCTGAAGCTGTGTCTAATTTAAAATATGATTTTTTAAATACAAAAACTCAATCAATGATTCAATTAACATTAGAGATGTTAATTAAGAATGGAAAAATGAAATGGCAAGGAAGTCTTAGGAGTACATATAATAAGTATTTACATCCTGACGTAATTGATAAAACAACACAAGAAATGTGGGATATATTATGTCAAGGACAGTTGTTAAGTGCATTCCAATTTGAATCAAATGTTGGAGAACAAGCAATAAAATTAATTCAACCTCATAATTTAATTGATGCATCCAATGGTAATACAGTCATGAGATTAATGGTTGATAGTGGTGAACAACCATTAGAAAAATTCGTTAGATATAAAAATGATATTAACGAATGGTATAAAGACATGATTGCTTTTGGTTTAAAACCAGAACAAATAAAAATTTTAGAAAAACATTTACGTCAAGATAACGGAGTTTGTTCAAGTCAAGAAAGAATGATGTTGCTTACTATGGACAAAGATATTGCAAAATTTGGAGTAATAGAGAGTAACAAATTAAGAAAAGGCGTAGCTAAAAAATTACCAGAGGAAATAGAAAAAGCAAAAAAATTATTTTTTGAATGGGGCAAAAAAAGTAATACCCCACAAATACTATTAGATTATATATGGAATGAGCAAATAGCTATGCAGTTAGGTTATTCTTTTTCAATATTACATGCTGTGGCTTATACTATGATATTAATACAACAATTAAATTTAGTATATTATTATCCTTCTATTTATTGGAATACTGCTGTTTTACTTGTAGAATCAGGAGCTATAGAAAGAGAACAAGTAGAGGATGCTGAGTTTGATATTAAAGAAAAAACTACCAATTATGGAGAGATTGCCATTGCAATAGGTAAATTACAAGCAAAAGATATTCTTATATCATTACCTGATATAAATATTGCAGAACAAGGCTTTATCCCTAATGAAAAAGATAATGCTATTATTTTTGGACTAAAAGGTATTATGAAAATTAATAATGAAACCGCAAAAACTATTATGGAAAATAGACCATATACTTCATTGCAAGATTTTCATGAAAGACTTGTATTAGTAAAAAAAGAATATATATGCTCTACTGGTAAGGTACAAATGAAATCTTTAGTATCTGAAAGCCAAGCTATTATGTTAATTAAAGCAGGTGCATTTGATAAGATAGAGGGTAAAAAAAGAACAGAAATTTTAGAAGAATATTTACATCTTTTGAATCCACCTAAACTAAAACTCAATTCCAAAGATATAGGGAAAATAGCTGAAATGGGAATTTTAACCAATGAGTTAAAAGAAGAATTAAAATTTTATAATTTTAGAGATTTTTTATTAAGTATGAAAAAAATTCAAGATACAGAAACAAAAGGTATTACTTGGTATCGAATACAAGATGACAATGATATTGAATATATAAACAATTTCTTTTTAACTAACTTTGCTATCGATATGCAAGAAGGTAGAGATTATAAATACGATGAAGATGGATGCATTTTAGTTGCATTAGGTACAAAACGTAAAGGTTCTTTTGAAGCTATTTATAATACTAAAATTTTAAATCTTTTACACTGGCTCACTACTGAAGATTGTATAAAGACCTATAATAACATCATATTTGAATCAATTAAAAATAAAGAAATGCAAGGTAATATAAGTAGATGGGAAATGGAATCTATGAATTATTATTATCATGAACATGAATTAGCTAATGTTAATAAAGAAAAATATGGGATTGTAGATTTTAATGAGTTAGCTGAAGAACCTGAAATAGTGGGATTTACAAAATATAAAGGATTAAATTATCCTAAATTTAAATTAGAAAGAATTATAGGTACTGTATTAGATAGAGATAAAAATAAACATTCTGTTTCTATTTTAACTCCTTCAGGAGTAGTTACTTTGAAATTCTATTCAGGGCAATTTAATTTCTATGATAAAACTATTTCACAAGATAATGGTTTAAATTCTAAAGGTAAATTAACTAAAACTATATTAGAAAATGGTTGGTTTCAAAGAGGTACAAGGTTGTTAGTTACTGGAATTAGAAAAGGAGATGTCTTTAAACCTAAAAGATATAGTAATAGTATTTATCAACACACTTTAGCCTTGATTGAATCTGTTTCAGAAGAAGGAGATTTATTATTAAAAACAGATAGGGTTCAAGTAGTAGAATAAATAGAAAGGAATATAATGGAAGAAAAAAATAATGAAGATTTAAAAGAAATAGAAAAAATTATAAAATGTAAAGTAAAATTAAATAAACAATTTTTCCCTAAAGATAAAGCTATAGGTAATGGGGATTTCGGTATTATTTCTGCTGAAGTCCTCGATACTATAAGTGGTGAACCTGAAGCTAATAAATGGAATTGTATAAGTTTAAAAGGTGTTATGTGTGAAATTACATATGACAATATTTATATTGTAACTGCTAAAGAAGTGGATAATGGACAATACGGTAAACAATATGAAATTATATTTATGCGTACTGATTTACATCTTGATAGTAAGCAAGACCAATTTACTTTTCTTTCTACTATATTACCTGAAAAACAATGTATAGAATTATTTAAAACTTACGAAACACCAGTTGATTTATTAGAGAAAAAAGATATACAAAGTTTATGTAAGGTGAAAGGTATTCAAGTTCCTACAGCTCTAAAAATGTTAGAAAAGTATGAAGCAAGTAAGGATTATTCTGAAGCCTATATAAAGCTAGATAAGCATGGTATGACCAAGAATACTATTAATAAGCTTGTTGATTTTTATGGTAGCCCTAATATTGTAATAGACAAAATAAAAAAGAATCCATATATACTCATTGATGAAGTAGATGGCATAGGATGGAATAAAGCTGATGAGATGGCTATAAATAGTGGAATAGGAGAATTTTCATTATGTAGAGTTAAAGCATATGTTAAGTATTATTTAAAAGAAGAAGCTAATAATGGAAACAGTTGGGTATATATTGATGATTTACTAGAAAGTATTGATGGTGTTATAGGATATGACTTACCTCAAGACATACTAACCGATTGTTTACATGAATTAATAGATGAAAAAATTATATGGTCTAATGATGATAGAGATGTAGTAGCTTTATTAAAATATTATAACTTAGAATTACATATTGCTGAAGAGATACATAGAATTAATACATCTGATAATAATTTTGAATTTGATAATTGGGAAGAAAAAGTACACAATCAAGAAAAAAGACAAAATTGGGAATTCACATCAGAACAAATAGATGGTATAAAAGCTATATTAGAAAATCAAATTACTTTAATTATAGGTGGAGCAGGCGTAGGAAAGAGTTCAACAGTAGCAGGAATGTTAGAAGTATTTCAAGGAAAATATACTTTTGCTCAAACTGCATTGAGTGGTAGAGCAAGTTGTAATTTATCTGAAATTACAAAAGAAGAAGGTTATACAATACATCGTTTATTAGGATATCAGCCTGAGACTGGATTTTTATATAATAAACAAAATCCATTACCTAAAGATATAATTATTGTAGATGAGTTATCTATGGTCGGAGAAGATATTTTTTATAAGTTAATTCAAGCTATAAATAATGGCTCAAAATTAATTATGTTAGGTGATACAGGGCAGTTAGAGACTATAGGTGTTGGTAACATAATGAAGGATATTATAGATAGTGAATGTGTAAAAATAGTTGAATTAACTAAAATACACAGACAAGCACAAAGGTCAGCTATAATAACTGAAAGCCAAAAAGTTAGACATGATGAACAGTTAACTGATAAAGATATGGATGGTGTAGAAATTAGGGGAGAGTTGCAAGATTTAACTCTTGATATTTACTCCAATAAGGATTTAACACATGATAAAATTATTAAGCATTTTGAAGAAATATATTCAATTGTAAAAGATGTATTTGATATTCAAGTAATTGTGCCAATGAAAGATAGAGGTCAGGCTAGCGCATATTATCTTAATAATGATATTCAACCTTTAGTTATTCCTGAGAATAGAAAAGCTTTAGAAGTAGGGAGTGAATCAAAGAATCCTTTTAAATTACATATAGGAGATAAAGTAATTAATTTAAAAAATAATTATAAAACAATAAATGATATGGGAGTAGAAACACCTATTTTTAATGGTGATTTAGGTATAATAACAGATATAGATTTTATGTATCAAACAATTACTGTTGATTTTAATAACAAAGGTGTGGTTTATATTCCTAAAAAGCATTTAAAATATATTCAATTAGGATATGCTATTACCTGTCATAAATTACAAGGGTCAGGAATGAAACATGTTATTTGTGGATTAGATTATTCTCATTATAAATTATTAACGAATGAAATGGTGTATACTATGCTTACTAGAGCAAAAGAAACTTGCGTTTTATGTGCTGAAAATAAGGCTTTAAGATATGCAATTGTTAATTCTAACATTCCTTCAAAGCAAACTTTCCTAAGAGATTTCTTAATTAAATTGTTTTAACTATAATAAATAAAAAAGTTTTATAAAATATGTTGACAAGTAAATTATGGTATGGTAATATGATGGTACAAGGTGAGAAAAGATAAAAAGCCTTGTACCATTTTTCATTTATTTTAAGCATGTAAGTGGTGTTCCTCCTAAACGCACTAGTACATAGTACCTATATATAGTGCTTATATTCTTTGTAATACACTATATATAGGTATAAAAAGCATATAAAAAAAGTGTTTTAATTGGTGATAATTTAATTTCGTTAATTAATTTAAGTGAAATAAATATAAAATATTTTAAAGAAGGAGGGAAATACATAAAATGTTCGAGTGGAATAAACCGTTTCAAGTAGTAATGAAGATTAAGCATAATTACATAAGTAAGTATGGATTTGATACATTAAATTTTGAAACATGGTTAAAAAAATTAAATAATTTAGAGTATAGTAATATATTTGATTGTTTACAAGTGAATCAAAAGAATGAATTTTTACTAATACGTTATGGTATAGCAGATATGCAAGAATCAATGTGGGCTAATCCAAATAGTATTTATAGGGAATGTAGGAGTGTAGTTATTGATTTAGATAAAGAACAATTGGTTTTAACTCCATTTAAAAAATTTTTTAATCTAAATGAAATACCAGAAAATAATATAGATAAAATTATTAAAGAAATTGAATTGGCTAGTATTGTGGAATTCACTGATAAACTTGATGGCAGTATGCAAAGTGTAAGATATTATAATAATGATTTCTTTATGGCAGGGAGTATGGCATTAGACATAAATGATTCTTGGAGATTAGCTGATGGATATAATATGTTATTAGAAAATTATAAGCAAATGATTAAAGAGAATCCAAGTTATACATTTATATTTGAATATATTAGCTTAAAAGATGCACATGTGGTTATATACGATAAAGAACGAGAAGGATTATATTTAATAGGTATAAGAAATGTATATACTGGAAATGAACTCACTTACAATGAGATAAAATCATATGCTGATAAGTACAATATTAACATGACACGTATTGAGAATATCAATATAGAAACTGTTTTACAAGACATGAAAAAGTATAAGTCAAATGAAAAGGAAGGTTGGGTTTTAAATATTGATAGACATAAAATAAAAATAAAATGTGATGATTATGTTCATTTACATAGATTATTAGATAAAATATCTTCAATTAATGTAATTATTCAAAACATTGCAGAAAATAGATATGACGATTTAATTAGTAAAGTACCTGAAAGCTATAGAGATAGAGTTCAAAAGATAGCTAAGAAAATATTTGATTATAAAAATAATACTGAACAACTTATAAATTATTACTTTAAACTTGCACCTAAATATAATAGAAAAATTTTTATGTTATGGGTGGAAGAAAAAGTACCAATTGAATTAAAAGGATATGTTCGGAATATGTTTTTAAATAAAGATATTAATGTTTTAAAAAACAATGCAAACAGTTATAAAAAATTAAAAGAATTAGGAATTAATGAAGACTATTCGGCATTATTTTCAGATATGGAGGATATATAAAAATGAATAAATTTATTATGACTGTTGGTTTACCATCAGCAGGAAAGTCAAAAGGCTCAAATGTATTATCCGAATATGAAGGATTTGAAACACATTCTTCAGATAATTTGAGAAAAGAATTATACGGAGATGTGAATTACCAAGATAAAAATGAAGAATTGTTTAAGGAATTACATAAAAGAATTAAAAAAGATTTATCAGAAGGTAAAAATGTGATATACGATGCCTGCAATATATCATATAAAAGACGAATGGAGTTTCTAAGACAGATTAATTATATTAAGTGTGGTAAAGAATGTTGGTTGTTTGCTACACCATATAATGATTGTGTTTTAGAAGATAATAAACGTGAACGAAGTGTAGGACAAGAAGTTATTACTAAAATGTATAAGAATTTTTATGTTCCACAATATTACGAAGGTTGGGATAATATTAAAATCGTTTGGAATTTTAAAAATACTAATTTTGATATAGTAGCTTATCTTGCTGAATTAGATGAAATAAATCAAGAAACTCCTTATCATACATTAACTATCGGAGAACACATGGATAGTACTTATGATAAATTAAAGAATCTTACGGATAATCATAAATTAATGGTAGTTGCTCAAATTCATGACATAGGTAAGTTGTTCTGTAAAGAATATAATGAAAAGAAGGGGTATTGTACTTATTATCAACATCATTTGGTAGGAGCTTATGATGCATTATTCTATTTGAAAAAGAACAAATGGAATGATAATGAAATTTTAGAGATGTGTAATTATATTCAATGGCATATGAAGCCATTTGAAACAGAAAATAATATTAAGAGTAAAGACAAATTTATTAAATTGGTAGGAAAGGAGTTTTATGATAATTTATTACTATTACATAGTGCAGATAAATTAGCAAAATAAGAATATAAATGATTAATACATATTTAGGAAACGCATCAAGTAAACATTTTTTATATCCAAGATGGAGATTGATGGTTAAAAGATGTTACGATGAAGAAGATAAAGATTATAAAAACTATGGTGCAAAAGGAATAACTATTTGCGAAAGGTGGTTATGTTTTGAAAATTATGTTAAAGATGTAAAAATAATAGATGGGTACAATAGAGAATTAATTTTATCTGGTGAACTACAATTAGACAAAGATTTAAAAGGTGGCACAGAATACAACAGAGATAATTGTATATGGATAACAAGAAAAGAAAACTTAGAATTAAGTAATTCTAAACAATTTGACAAATTAAAATCCTTTAAAGCATTTAACACAAAAACTAATGAAACAATAGTATGGAAGGGAATTAATAGTTTTGCAAAAGAATACAATATGACATTTTCTTGTATTGTTAGATGTTTAAATAATGAACGAAAAAGTCATCATGGTTGGACATTTGAATATATAAATTAAAACAAACGAAATATACCATTAAAACCTGAATTTTAATGGTACAAATAAAAAATAATATAAGAAAGGATAATAAATTATGAGCAATATCTACCTTATACCAAAACAAGATAAAACAATTAAGATAGTTTATGACGAATTACCTTGTCCAATGAATTCTTCAATACGATGTGAAAATGCTAAAAGTAGAGTAGAAGAAAACTATGTAATATATTGTTCGGATTGTACAAGTTGCCCTCATTTATCAGACAAAAATAATTAAAGAAAGGATACATAAGAAAATGAATTATAGTGAACAAATATTTAAGATATTAGGGATAGAACCTAAAGAGTATAAAGCAGGTACAGAAGTTACAATTTCAGCTCATGGTTTTGCCATATATCCTAAAGGAGAATTACAGAATCTAAATTCAGAAGAATTTGAAATTAAGGGACATGATGCTACTGCTATAGCTGAGAGAGTATTAAAATATATGAGAAGTATGTTGCCATTTGATGAAATGATGAATGACTATGATATAAGAAAATCAGATATACTTGAAGCCATTGAAGAAGCTTTTTATGATATATTTTAGACTATTTAAAACAGTAATTTTAAAGTATGAGAAAGGAATAAGAAATGGAAAATAACAAGTTGAATCAAGCAATTAGTATATTACATGATATGCTAAATTACACAAAAGAAAATGATATAAGAATTGATGTAATAGAATTTAAGATTGGTGAAGATGTGTTTAAAGCTAAAATGCCAAAGCATTATACTGTATCTTATGAGTTGGAAATGAATGGGGAACATATTAGAATGGCAGAAGGTACTCGACCATGTAAACATAATGGCATGTGTTATGATTGTGGTTATTGTTTGTAATATAAATATTTAGAGAAGGGAGCAACCTATGAACAATACATACACGTTAGAACTTACAGAATCAGAAATTAAAACCTTAGAAATTGCATTAGCACTAGCATCAAGGGATATAGAGAATCCAAATGTATCTAATCTAATGAATAAGGTTAGGAAAGTTTCTGATTTTATTAAGAGAAATAAAAATTAGGAAAGGAGAAGCAAATGTATTATTTATTATTAATTGCTATTTTATGTGCAATATTTATTGGAACATATTTTAAAAATAAATATCAAATAGAAGAATTTAAACAATATTGTCAGGAACAAGTTGACGAATCAAAAGAAGAATTTGATAGAATTGTCAATTTGGTTGCAAATAACAAAAGTATTTATCATGTTTCTTTAGTTGAAACAGCTATAGAAAGATATGATAAGTCTTCAGTAGAAGGCAATATGACTATTCAAGAATTTGTTGAATTAACTTGTAAAGATATACTTAACGAAGTTGTAGAACAAACAGATTAAATCCAAAATTTTAAATGGTAGAAAGGAGAAGATATATGTTAAATGATTATAGAATATTAAAGAAAACTGAAGTTGAAAAAGCTAGAGAGAATGTTATTTGTTCTGTCAGTAATTTGATATTTGATACATTGGGATTAAATAAAATATATCGACAAGGACAAATTGTAATGATTGAAAGTTTGTTGAATTGTTTAAAGTCTGATGCAGATACTTTTACAAAAGATGAATTAATAGTTATATTAGAACAATTTAAAAAAGAATCTGTCGCAGATAAAGACATATTAACTTATATTGATACATTAATTAATCAGAATAAATAAAAAATATTACATAAAAAAGGAGAACGATGGATAGATATTTAGAAAACCACTTACGAGGTGATAAAAATATTAAAGGCATATAGATTAGGCGAACAAAATTTAATGTCATGTGGAATGATAGCAACTATTATTAATTATCGAAATTGTGAAGACATAGATATTAAATTTTCAGATGGTACTATAGTTCAACACAGACAATATCAATTATTTAAAAAAGGTACAATAGTTAATCCAAATATTATTAAAAAATATAAGCCAACAACAGATATTACTGGTAACAAATATGGAAGATTAACAGTAATAAAATTTGATGAAGAAAGATATTTAACTGATATTAAAAAATATAATTCAGGTGAGAAAAGCCATTATCCTGATATTTATTGGATATGCAAATGTGAATGTGGAAATACAAAATCAATTTTAAAAGGCTCTTTGATTCGTGGTGATACTCAATCTTGCGGATGTCTACAGAAAGAAAAATCATCTGAAAATGGTAAAAAGATGCTTACTAAATATGGAACAATCAGACAAGAAAGACCTAATATGATAAAGTATTTGGTTAATGAATATGACGCAGATACATATTCTATTAAAAGCTCTAAAACAATTAAAGCTAAATGTCCAAATTGCAATTACATAAAAAATATAAAAGTAGTTGATTTAGCCAATCAAGGTTTTGCTTGTCCAATATGTTCAGACGGTATATCTTATCCAGAAAAATTTATGGCTAATTTATTATATGAATCAAAAATTAATTTTACATATCAACAAAAATTTAGATGGTCTAAAAATAAAAGATATGATTTTTATCTTGTAGATTATAACTGTATAATTGAAACTCATGGAATACAACATTATAGAGATATTGAAAAATGGGATGGATTAAAATATACACAATCTAATGATAAGTTTAAACAAGAAAATGCTTATAAAAACGGAATTAAAAATTATTATGTAGTCGATTGTAGAAAAAGTGATTCTAGCTACATTTTAAAATCAATAGAACGATGTGGTTCAAACGATTTGTTAAAAATAGATATTGATAAACTAGATATTGATATGATTGATAAGCGTAGTCATAATTCTCTATTAATTACAATTTGTGAAGAATTTTCAAGAGGGCTAACACAAAAAGAAATAAGGAATAAATATAAACTAGATTGGACTACAATTATTAAGTATTTAAAAATAGGAAATAACATAGGTGTTTGTGTATATGAAACTAAATATAAAAAACAAAATAGAATGATTCCAATTGTTTGTAATGATTATTTACAAGGATTTCAAGTAGATGAATTAATAACTAAGTATAAATTAAATTATAGCACGATATTAAGATATTTAAAAAAAGGTGGTATTGTCTATCAACAAAAGACTATGGTTCAGGTATTTAAAAATAATGAATTAGTTGGAGAATATGATACTCAAAAGGAATGTGCAGAAAAATTAAATATAAACATCAAAACAATTAGTTCTGCACTTAGAGGAAAACAAAAGACATGTAAAGGATACATATTAAAGTATAGAATTATAGGAGAGTAAAAATGGCAGGATATTTAAGGAAATATGTAGGAACTTGGAGGGTAATGGCAGATTATGACCAGTCTAGTTTCGATTGGATTCGCCTAGATGATGGTACATTAGACCCTAGTTTTGATGATTATTATTTGAAATGTAGTGGAAATATAAAAATAAGACATGGAACTGGACAAACTATGTCATGTTATATTCCATCTATAGGTAAGGGGAATAATATTCTCAGAAAAATTTATAGTGATAAATATAAAATTAATGATGATGAATTACCTTTAGTAGATATAATCCGAAAAAAACTTGTGAAAGACCAAATTTTATTAAGTATAGAGGAACTTGATGACGAAGTGTACTTTACTTTTAAAGTAGATATTATTGATTACATAGCAAAAATAGTAGGAGTAAAAACAAGTGGAGCTAACATTAATCCATTAAGTTCAAAGAACCTTCCAAAAGCTAAGTATACAATTCCTGATAAGGATATGAAAGTATATAAAGAATTAGTAGATAGATTACCAAAGGTTACAAGACAATTCCAAGGAAAAGAATTAGTCATGGTAGATGGTATGATTCTAAATCAACTCATTAAGAAATTTGATAGAACTATTCAAAAGGTTAAAGGTAGAGATTTTGATGTTAATGCCGATAGAAAGAAGTCTTGTTTGAAAAGTATCAATTATATACATAGTTTAGGAAAAGAAGTGTGGGATAAGTTCATTGAATATCTCAATAGTGAAATATTAGATATAAATATAAGTAAAATGGAATAAAAGGACTAACCGAGAATGTTGAAATTTCAACGTTTTAAAATTAGAAATATCCAATAAAAGTCAAATTTTAATTGGTATTTAGTGAAACAAATAAAATATATAAGAGAAAGGAAAAATAATATGGAAGAAAAATATTTATGGAGATTTGGATGGGATTGTGGTAGACAAGGAGATGTTGAAGGATTATTTGTTGCTACACAAACAGAAGTAAATAATGTAATTGGCAAAAATGTATATTTTGGAGAGATTTTAGGTAAACATAGTGAAGTCTGTGGGGTTATTGAAGATGGAGAAATTAGAAAGGTTGATTTAGATTCTGAGACTGTTGGAAAAGTAAGTAAGATTTTAGGAAATAACTGGTCTGGGTATAACCCATTAGATTATTTAGAAGAAGACGATGAAGATGAATTAGATGAAGAATAAATCAACCAATTAGAATATCCATTTTAAGTACATAAAATAAATATTGAGAAAGGAATATTATGAATAACACAAAGTTAAATTGTTCGTTGAACGATACAACAATATTAAGAAATTTAATATTAGACAATCCGAAACTTCCACTACTTATTTTTTGTGGAGAAGATGCATATAATCCAGACTATTCATACGCACAAGCAGACGTAAATATAGTAAAAATTGAAACATTAACTCTATATAAAGATGAATGGAGAAGTGAAGATGATTATCGAGAAGAATTAGTTGATGATTTATGTGACGAAGAAGAATATAAAAATTTGTCAGATGAAGAATATGAAAAAATGATTGATGAAAAGGTTAGAAATACTGAGTTTGTTCAAGCTATTGTAATTTATGTAGGTTAATCTAATAAATTAAAATAAAATACAACTTTTAAATGATAAAAAGAAGGAGATTTATGAAAAATTTAATATTTGGTAAAACAATAGAACAAGGTAATGAATTTCTTGATAACTTAATAGGTGAATTTAAATATAAAGAAGTTCAAGAGTACAGAAAAAATAGAGAAGGTAATATAGCTATATTAACAAATAGTGATATATATAAAGTTGTTGCTTCAAATAGTTCTTTAAGAGGGCAGAGATGTCATAGAGCATATATTCAAAATGGAATTAATCAAGAAATAATTGACGAGATTATTTTACCTAGAATTATTGCTTTTGAATCACCATTAAAAGAAAATGAAACTATAGTTTATTGGGATTAGAAAGGAGTAATAATGGAACAACAAAACAAGAAATGTACTGAATGTGTCAATAGTAAACCCATTGAAGAAAACAGTACATTCGTATATAAATGTAGTCTAAGCAAAAAGAAACAGAAAGAATGTTTATGTGAAATTGTAGACCACTTTGCAGAACCGTAGAAATTAACTGTAATAAATAAAAAATATTGTTGACAAGTTATGTAATAATCATTATAATGTAATTACATAAGAAATAAAAAAATATAATACATAAAAGAGAGGAATAAAAATGACAAGATTAAAAAATGTATGGATTAATGGAGATTGTTTAAAAGAATTACAGAAGTTGGAGAATGAATCAGTAGATTTGTTTATTACTTCACCACCTTATCATAATTTAAGAGTTTATAGTAACGACCCAAGTGACCTATCAAATTGTGAAAGTTATGAAGAATATTATTATCTGCTAGAATTAGTAATTAAAGAATGTGAAAGGGTTCTTAAAAAGGGTGGAAAGTTTGTAATTCAATATGAGGATTATAATTATACTATCGGAAGAGATAATAAAATGGGACAAGAGAGTCTTACTGGGGCAATCAATGATATGTTCCTTAATAATAATTTTTCTTTATGGACTAAAGCGTTTTGGAGAAAGTATTCAGCACAAAGAGCTATGTTAGCACAAGGAAATTTATATTATAGAAATATGAAAGCAAGAGATACAATTTTAGCGGCGAATGTGGGGTTTGTATATGTGTATAAGAAGGCAGGAGAGTGTGAACTTATTAAAGCCTCAGATATTACACTTGAAGAATGGGCTGAATGGGCTGATGGAGTATGGAATATTTCAAATAGTGGCATTGGACATACAACACCTTTTGCTGAAGAACTTGTAAAAAGATGTATTAAATTATGGAGTTGTCCTAATGATGTAGTATGTGACCCATTTGCAGGAGCAGGTACGGTTAACAAAGTTGCTATTGAAAATGGTAGAAATGCTATTGGAATTGAGCTTAATAAAGAATTTTACGATTTAGCAGAAGAAAAAAGATTTTCTTTATGGGAAGATAAAATTTATGATTCGGAAGATAGTATCGAGTTAATGAGAGAAAGATTTAATGTAGAATTATTAGCGGGCAAAGAACAAAGTGCTAAAGCAAAAGAAATAAAACTAGAGAAAAAAGAACAAACAGATAAAAAGAAAACACTTCAAACTCAAATTAAAGAACTTGAATCGCAATTAATAGCACTTGATGTTAAAAAATCTGAAATAAAAAAGATTAAGGATGAAGCAAAGGAGAATGTTGATTGTTAGAATTAGAAATTCCAATAGACAAAATACCTTATATTAGAACTATTGAAGGTAGAAAATTTAAAAATGGAAGATGGGAATTTCCTGATAGTGCGATTAATATATTACAAAAAATAGGCTTAATTGAAACAAATATAAAATTGGAAGAAAAGGAGATAGTTCGATATGAATTATCTCCGCATTTAAGGAAATACCAATCAAATATCGTTAATCAAGCATTAAATGATGGAAGTTATGGTATATTTGCAGATACAGGGACAGGTAAAACTATTATAGGTTTAGAATTAGCAAGTCATTACAAAAAATCATTAATCTTATGTCCTTTATCTGTAATAGAAACAGCTTGGATAGACGATTGTAAACAGTTTTATCCACATTTAAAAATAGTTAATTGTTGGGCAGAAAATAAATCTAAACGTATTAAACTTCTTAATCAAGAAGCAGACATATACATAATGAACTATGAAAGTTATAAAATTCTTGCTAATGAAATTATAGATATGGATTTTGAATGTTTGATAGTAGATGAAAGTTCAGTAATGAAAAATATGAATAGTCAAATTACAACTTTATTATTAAAAATGATTGATGTCATTCCACATAGATTTGTATTGTCAGGTTGTCCTACACCGAATCATAATAGTGAAATTTTTCCACAAATGAAATTAGTCGATAATGAAATTTTAGGCAATAATTACTATGGATTTTTAGCTAAGTATTTTACACAAGATATGGCTGACCCTCATAGATGGTTTCAAACAGAAGAAAATAAACAAGCATATTTTAATCGACTTAGAAATAAAGCTATATTTTTAAATAAAAATGATTGTGTGGATTTACCTGAAAAAACATTTGAAGTCAAAACAGTTTTATTAGATACAGAACAACAACTATATTATGATAATATGTTGCAAAATATAAAAGATAATATAAACAGTTGGAGTAGATTTGAATTTACTGCTAAACTTATGAAATTACGTGAAATTGTCAGTGGCTTTATTATTAATAAAGATAATTCCATAATAGACTTTGAAAGTAAAAAAGATATAATACTAAAACAAAGTATTGAAGAAATTGGAAACAAACCTATTATTATATGGTGTCAATTTATACATGAAATTGAAAGATTGGCAAAGAAATTTAATGGGGTGGCATTAACTTCTAAAACTAAAAACAGAGATAATATAATTAGAGATTTTAAAAATAATAAAATCAAATTATTATTTACACATCCGCAACTATTAGGAAAAGGATTAACTTTTATTAATTGTAACTACAACATTTATTATTCATTAAGTTTTAGTTACGAAGAATTTAAACAAAGCCAAGATAGAATACATAGAATCGGACAGATTAATAAATGTACATATATAATTATTCAAGCAAAAAATACTATTGATGAAAAAATATATAATTGTCTGAAGCGTAAAAGCAATGCAGTAAATGAACTTTATTTAGAAATGGGTTCATTAAATAATAATAAGAAATAAAAATATTTAATAAAGAGAAAGGAAAAATACATATTATGAGAGAAGAAAAGAATGAAATTTTTAGATGTGGTATTTGTAATAAACCATATCCAACTGCTTATGAAAGAAACAAGTGCGAATATGCTTGTTTAAAGAAAGCTGATGAAAGAGCAAAAATTTTAAAAAATGCTGAAAAGGAAAAGAAAAGAAGAGAGATTGATAGACTTGTTGCTGAATATAATCAGGAATTTCACGAACAGTTAAATATTGATTTATTAGGAACTAATTATTATGTTGACCATGTATCAGTAACTATGTCACCTTCAGAATTTAAGCAGAAGCTTACTGAGGCATTAAAGTATGGTAGTGGGTTTTACATTTAGTAAGATGAAATAATATTTTTAATTGGTATTTTAACTAGGATAAATATAAAATAAATCAGAAAAAGAAAGGCAAAAGGTACATATGAAGATAAATAATCCAGTTTGTAATAAAATATGGGAAGACAGATATCAAAAGGAGAATGAAACACTTGATGAAAACATAAGACGTGTTGCACAATTTTGTAGCAATACTGAATATGAGAAAAAGAATTTTTATAATAATATGAATAATGGTTATTTCTTTCCAGCAGGAAGAACTATGAGTAATGCGGGAATAGGTGAAAAACTGACTCTTAATAATTGTTTCGTTTTAAATTTTGTAGAAGATGATATGGAATCTATCTTTGAGACAGTTAAAATCGGAGCATTAACTCATAAAGCTGGTGGTGGTACTGGATATGATTTTTCAAGAATCAGACCTAATGGAGCAAAAACTAATAATGATGCTGTAGCTTCAGGAGCAGTCTCTTTTATGAAAGTATTTGATGCAGAAACTTCTACTATAATGCAAGGTTCAAGGCGTGGAGCTAATATGGGTTCTATGAATATCTATCATTATGATATAGAAGAATTTATCAATATTAAATCATTTGATAGTAAAATATTAGAGCATTTCAATTTGTCTATAGTTGTTGATGATGAATTTATGAGAGCAAAAGATAATAATGAAGATATTTGGTTGAGATATCCTGTATATGATGAATATGGAAAGATAATTCGTGATGAAGATAAGTGGGATTTTAAAAAGAAAATAAACGCAAAAGAATTATGGGATTTAGTAATGAAAACTGCCTATAATACTGGTGAAATTGGAGTTTTATTTTATGATAATTTCAATAATTTTAATAATACTTCATACACTGAAACTATTATTGCTACCAATCCTTGTGGTGAGTATTGTTCAGGATTAATTTTCAACCAAGAATTAAAGCCATCAGAATATAAGGGAGCATGTAATTTAGGTAGTTTATTTTTACATAAGTTTATTAATAATCCTTTTACTTCAAGAGCAGAAATAAACAAGGAAGAATTAAAAAAGGCAATTAAATCTGCTGTTAATTTATTAGATAATATTATTGATAAAAACTTCTTTCCACATCAATCATATAAAAATTATCAAAGCAATATGAGAACAATAGGTTTAGGAATTACTGGATTTGCTGATGCTCTAGCTATGCTAGGATATACATATAAAGATACTGATATTGCAGATATGCTCATGAATTTTATTACTTTTAATGCTTACAGAGCATCAGTTGATTTAGCAAAAACTAAGGGAGCATTTAACTTCTGTGATAATGAAAAAATTGCTCAAAGTAATTTTATTCAATTCCATGTTGACAATTATAATACACCTGCAACAGATTGGAAGTCATTGCAAGAAGAAATTAAAAAGTATGGATTAAGAAATGCAAGAATTATCAGTGTAGCTCCTACAGGAACTATTAGTTTATCTTATGGTGAGAATTGTTCTTCAGGTATAGAACCAGTTTTCCAATTAGAATACGAACGAAAAGTTAGAATTGGAGGACAGAATGAAGAAGATACTCAAATAGTAACACTAAGAGATTATGCTTATGAAGTTTGGACAAATATGGGTAAACCACAAGAATACAAAGATATTTGGATAACTGCATTAGATTTACCAGTAGATGCTCACATAAATATGTTAGGAACAATTGCAAGACATGTTGATATGAGTGTATCAAAAACTATTAACATACCTACTGATTATCCTTTTGAAGATACAAAAGAAGTATATGATAAGTGTCATAAATTAGGTGTGAAAGGTTGTACTATCTTTAAACCAAATGAATTAAGACAAGGTATATTAATTAGTAAAGATAATAAGAGTGAAACCAATGAAGAAAAGACATCAACCTTACAACGTGGAGATATTTTATGTGTTAATGATGATTTGTTAAGTTGTAAAAGAACTGTTGTAAATGGCTGTGGTAAATTTTATGTTCATTGTGATTTTGACGAATTCACAGGAGAAGCTTTAGAAACTTTTATTGAAGTTGGTTCTGGTGGTGGATGTGAAAGAAATCTACAGTTTATTTCAAGATTAATTTCATTATTGCTAAGAGCAGGAGTTCCAATAGAAGAAGTAATTGACCAAGCATTGAGCATTAGACCATGTAAAGCGTATACAGATAGAACTAAATCTAAAGGTGATACTTCTAAAGGAACATCTTGTGCTTCAGCGATTGGATATGCATTAAAAGAATTACAAACTAAAATACACAATCGTTGTTTTAGTGATGATACCGATATTTCAGATGAAGAAGTTGAAGTAACTAGAAAAGAAAAAGCTACTATTATTCAGACTGATATTTTAACTGAAAGTGTTAATAAATGTCCTGAATGCGGAACAGAATTACTTCCTGATGGGAGTTGTATGTTGTGTCCTATCTGTGGTTGGAATAAATGTGAAGCACATTAAGTAAAATAAATAAAAAATATTACATAAAATAAGGAGAATATATGAATATATCAACAATTTTAAATGTATCAAAGATGTTAAGAGCTATTAATTTAGCTTTAATACTTATAGCTATGGTGTTACTTGGTACACATTCTTTATTACATAGTTTAACTTTAATTATAATTGCAGTTGTATTATTGCTAATCAGTACATTATTAGATAATTATGTGGAGAAGCATGGTAGAAAATTTGAATTTGTATCAGAAAATATGAAAAAAAATATTATTGCAGGAATACCATTTGACAAATTACCCCAAAGAGCAGACAAAGGTTCTTGTGGATATGATTTTTATGCTCCATATAATTTTACTGTAAAAGCTGGAGAACAAATGATGATATGGACAGATATAAAAGTATTCATGTTAGAGAATGAAGTATTTATATTAAATGTTCGTTCAAGTCAAGGTAAGATAAAAATTAGATTGGCAAATACGCAAGGTTGGGTTGATTCTACATATTATAACAACGAAGACAATGAAGGTAATATTGGTATTCTAATTGAAAATAATGGAGATAAAGATTATGCCGTAAAGGTAGGAGATAAATTCTGTCAGGGAATGTTTCTTAAATATTTAACTGTGGGACATGATAAACCAGTTAATCAGAAAAGATTAGGTGGTTGGGGTTCTAGTGGAAAGTAAATAAAAATTAACCACAATATTTTGTTTGGATATACAAAATATATACTATATATAGTGAATTATTTGTGAATATACACAAAATATAGACCAAAAAACCTAATAAAATCGTGATTTTAAATGATGTGGGGATATGACGTTGGATTATATCCCCTTAGATGAAAGGAAATAAGAATGACAATAGTAGATTGGATGATGGAACATCCTTGGATGACATTTTTTGTTGGATTATCTTTTGCAAATGCATTAGGTAATTTGTTTCGTATAACTGTTGTAAACAATAAAAAAGATAAAGAAAATACAAATAGGAACTAGAAAGGATACATAGATGAGAATAGAAAACCTTAAAGTATATGATTTAGAAGAAAGCATTAAAGCAAGTAAATATCCCATGTCAACAGACAATGATAAATTAAATTCTGATATTACTTCAACGGTTATTAGTTTAGGTTCAAGTAATAAAGGCGAAGGACATGACCAATTTTTAACAGGAATTAGAGTTGCTTTTGATTTAACTTGTAGCAATAAGATGTGGGTTGAAGCAGAGAGATATAGATTTCTTGAATTTGTATCTAGTCAATCGACAATGCATAGGATTTCAAAGTTTGATTTAGATGAACAATATAATGAATATGTAGACCCAAGAATTATAAGTATTATGAATATTTTAAAGGATAAATATAATCAAACACAAAATAAAGATGATTATTTAAAACTGTTATATTCTAATCCTAGTGGTTTTGAATTAACTGCAAGACTTACAACAAATTATCGTGCTTTAAAAACTATTTATGCTCAAAGAAATAATCATAGACTTCCTGAGTGGAGAGAATTTTGTGAATGGATATTAACACTACCGTACTTTAAAGAATTATGTTTAAAAGAGGAAATTAATGAAAAATAAAATACCAGTATATCTTGATTTTGATAATACCATTGTAGATTCAACTGAGCGTTTAATATTTTTACTTAATCAATATTACAATACAAATAAAAATTATAAAGATGTAAAAAGATATAATTGTTCTGACTTGTTCCCAAACATAACTCAAAATCTAATACTAGATATGTTTGATAAAGAAGAATTTTTCAATGACTTAAGTATATTTCCAAATTGTAAAGAAGTGTTACTAAAATATAAGGAGAATTTTGATTATCAAATTACTACAATTTGTACAGAAAAAAGTTTAATACATAAGAAAGAATATTTAAATAAAGAATTGTTCCCTTGTATTTTTACCTTAAATGGCATTATTAAAAATGGTACAGGTAAAGAAATGATTGATATGTCTAATGGAATTATAATTGATGACCATATAGATAATATTAGAAGTAGTAATGCTAAATACAAGATTCTTTATAAGGGCGAATTAGATACAGAATGGAATCAATTCGAGATTAGTGATAATTGTTTTGTAGCAAGAAATTGGGAAGAAGTAGATGTATTTTTAGAAGATATTATAAGAAAGGAAAGTTTATGAATCCAAGAATAATTAGTTTATCAGGAGAAGCTAGACATGGAAAAGACTCAAGTGTAAAAATAATTGAAGAAATATTAAGTAAACAAAATAAAAAATATTTACATATGGCTTATGGCAATTTGGTAAAACATATTTGCGAACAATACTACAATTGGGATGGTAGAAAAGATGAATGGGGTCGCACACTTCTTCAGATGATTGGAACAGATAAAATACGTTCAAAAGAACCTAATTATTGGGTAGATTTTATTATTAACTTAGTAAAAATCATTGGAGAAGATTATGATTACATATTAATTTCAGATTGTAGATTCCCTAATGAATTAAATAGGTGGACAGAAGAGGGATATACAATCATTCCTATTCACGTTAAGAGATTAAATTTTGATAATGGACTGACTGAAGAACAAAAGAATCATTCATCTGAAACAGCTTTAAATAATTATACATTTGATTATTATTTGCAAGCTGAAAATTTAGATGAATTAGAACAAGAAATTTGTAGTAAATTAAGATTTTTATTTGAGTAATATTCTAATAAATTCTTAATACATTATAAAAACAAATAAACTAGAAATTGTGTTTACACTTGAGAGAAGGGAGTTAAAATGTACAGAGAAGTAATTCAATATGGGAAAAGCACTATAGTAAATATACATAAAACCGACATGTCAAATGAAGAAGAATTTAAAAAAGAATTTAATAAATTGCTTGCTCAGCATATTGCATTTAAGGAAAGCGATTATGTTGGCATACGCAAAACTAATTAACATTTACAACAGTAATAGGAACTTTTACAGCATTAATTGTTGACAATCACACTTTGAAAGATTATACTTTTTTCAAGGTGTGATTTTTTTATGGAGGATTTTATGAATAAAAGTAATAGTGAAAAAGACTTGTGTGCCTTATATTTAAGACTATCAGATGAAGATAGAAATAAAGAATTCAAAGATGATGATAGTGAAAGTATTAAAAACCAAAAAATGCTCCTAATTGATTTTGCTTTACAACAAGGTTTTGAAGTATATAATATTTATTCAGATGATGATTATTCTGGAGCAGATTCAAATAGACCAGCTTACAATCAATTATTAAAAGATGCTGAAGATGGAAAATTTAATATAGTTGTTTGTAAAACACAGGCTAGATTTACTAGAGATATGGAACATGTAGAAAAATATATCCATAATAAATTTATTGAATGGGGTATTCGATTCATTGGTGTTGCAGATAGAGCAGATACAAATGATGTAGCTAACAAAAAAACAAGACAAATTTTTGGGTTAACAAATGAATGGTATTTAGAAGATTTATCTGATAATATAAGAACAGCTTTCAATGCTAAGAAAAAAGCAGGTCATTTTATTGGTGCTTATCCATGTTATGGATATATGAGAGATGAAGATGATAAAAATAAACTTATTATAGATGAAGAAGTTGCACCAGTTATAAAAAAAATATTTAATTTATATATAAAGGGAAACGGTTGTTATTCAATCGCTAAAATGTTAAACGCAGAGCATATTCCTACCCCTGCAATGTATAAATACCAAAAAGGCATTTTTAAAACAACTCAAAGAAAGGGTGTTAACTCTGTTCCTAAAAATTTATGGGAAGGAGCTTCTGTAAGCTATATTTTACATCAAAGAATGTATACAGGAGACATGGTTCAAAATAAAGAAACGACAATTAGCTATAAAAATAAAAAAAAAGTAAAGAATGATAAATCTAATTGGATAATTGTACCTAATACACATGCTCCTATAATAAGTCGTAATGTGTTTGAAAAAGCTCAAACCGTTGCAGGTACAAGGCAAAAACCAGATAGGAATGGAACAATTAACATATTTACTGGTATTGTTAAATGTGGAAATTGTAAAGGTCATATGGCAAAAAGTAAAAATGGCGTTAGACAAACAAAAAAAGGAGAAACACCAACAACAAATTTTAGTTGTAAATTACGTAGTCGGTCAAAAAATGCTTGTATTGGAGCATCTATTACTGATAAAAAATTAAATGAAATGGTTTTATATGCAATTAATCAAAAAATAATTTCATTTAATGATGGGAATTTATTAAATCAAGAATTGTATATTAAAGAAAGTGAAAAAAAACAACAAATAAGTAGATATCAAAAACTTCAAGAAGAGTTGACACAGAAAATTGATTTAATTAGTAAAGGGATTACTGATTTGTATTTGGACAAGGTAAAAAAAGTCGTTACGGAAGAACAGTTTGTTGAAATAAATTCATCTTTAATAAATGAAAAAAATTCTTGCTCTAAAACATTAAAAGAAGTTGGTGACAAAATTATAGAGTTAGAACGTACAGAACAAAATATTATTAATATCAATAATATTTTTTCTAAATATAAAAAAGTAGATAAATTAGATAGAGAAACAGTATTAGATTTTATTTCAGAAATATATGTATTTAATACAAATACAGTTAATGAAAAAAGAATAGAAATTGAATGGAGATGGTAGTAGATTTGCATATTATAATAAAGGCACGTCAGGAAGCGTTCTTTAAGATATGCAGTTATGATGATAATAAATAGAATTACAAACGTTTAAGTTTCAACGAATAGAAAAATGTGAACAATATCTAATACCAAATAAAATGAATTTTTTAATGTATTAGTGAGATGAGAGGATAATATGAACTATTTAAAAGGTTTAATTAAATGTGAGATATGTCAAGGCAACTATAATTACAAAAATAATAATGGACAAGAAGAATATTTGTGTGGTACAAAAAAGAATTATTCTAGGTCAAAATGTGATTCACCTACAATTAAACAAAGTGATTTAATATATTACATTCAAAAGCATTGTGAATTACAAGGTAAAAATTTTGAAGAGTCTAAGATAAAACTATTTGTAAGGGTTATTAAAGTATCTAAAGATTACATTAAAATATTTTATAAAAATGGTGACGTTACAGAAATATATGGAGATAAAATTATTTTTTAATAAAATATGTAAAATTTTTGCTTTAGGTCTAAAAGTTTTAGTGACGAAAAAAAATAGAGATACTTTAAACGTTGAAATTTCAACATAATGCTTAAAGTACCTCTATTTGGATATAAGAATAAAAAATTTATTAGAATAGGGGATAAACGTTCACATTTTAACGTTCACATATTTGTTATAGGTCTAAAAAATCATGCGGAAATAGGTAATTTTTCAGTTGTCTAACTAATTTTAGATTGATATTCTTCTTCTGTGATATATTTAAAATGATATCCTTTATAACTGTTAAGTTCACCTGAGCAACATTTCCATATACTTTTCAAATACATTTGACTTTTAAATATTTCATTTCCTTTTTCTACAATCTCTCTTGCACCACAAAAAATCATATCGTTTTCAACACATAGAATTTTTTTACTAAGTTTTTTATTATATGTGCCTAATAATACTTGTGGGTTATTTGGTTTTGATTTAACAATATAATTACACCACCCCAATTTATTTCCTTTCTTTAAATAATTTCTTATGGTTTCAGTATTTAAATCAAATTTTTTCGCAATTTCATTAATTAATAATTGTGAATTATTAGTTTGATATTCACAAACTTCTTTCACAATATTCTTCAATGCATACCTTTCACATGCCAGCCAATCAATATCTTCTTCTTTAAAATTCAAAAGATTCGGTAATTTACTATTCATCACCGAATCTTTTATCCATTCTAATTCTGATTTTCTACAATCAAGCTCTATGTAATATTTGATACCATTTTGTAATGCTACTTCTTTTTTAAATTTATCATTTTCCTGTTCTTCTTTTAGGGTTCTACCACCCATATATTCAAAACCATTTTTAATATAATGCTGACCTCCATGATTTTCTATAATTAAGGATATCTTTTTAATATAAACGTCATACCGTTTATTATTAGACCAATTAAATTTTTTCTCTAATTTATAATCTACATTACATTGATTTAAAATAGAATATATAAATTTATTAGGGTATGATATACCATCGCCACAACCGCAACCTATTCCATGATTATTATACAATGTACTTATTTTCGTATTTTTTATTTTTCCACAATATGGGCATTTAAAATCAATTTGTTGATTACTGCAAGGGGTATATAGTTTAGCTTCATCATATCCTCCTTGAAAATATTGTATCATCCATTGAGTAAATTTATTTTTAGTTATATTATTTGGTTTTTCTTTTGTGAATACAATAGGTTTAATTAATTTTTTAAGACTACATTTTTTTATCTCTGTTGATTGAATATTAATAATTTTTTCTTTATATTTAATAATTACTTCTTTTTTATTTTTATAATCTAATATTTCAAATTCACCTATAATATTCTTGTATTTAAATGGTATTATATGCCCAATACTACCTTTCCACGAAATGTAATTACCTCTATTGGGTACTCTAGGTAATCCACTTAAATCAATCCATTTTTCTATTGCCATTTTGAAAACATCTCCTTCGTATTCTGCTAAATCAAATATGTATTTTTATCTTTATTCCATTTATCCAAATTAGTTTTGATAGTCTCATCGTTGGCAAATAAAAAGACCAGAAATCCTTTTGACTTCTGGTCACAATCAATGCGTATTATTTTTGAACCATTTTCAATGAGATAATTTGCTAATCGTTTGCTTTTACATACAAACATATCATTCTCCTTTTATCCTATTAAAAATGGGCAATATACATTATTTTCATCATTTCTGATTATTTTATGTATATTGCCCATTTTATGTCTCTTGAAAACGTTGGAATTTCAACGTTTATTTTTACGAAATACCAAATAAAAGTATAATTTTAATCTGTCTTACATATTTCTTTTAAGATGACTTTATAAAATGGATTACCATCTTCATCACATCCCTCTTCTATAAAATCATATAAATCAGATATTGCTAATAATTTTCTTAATTCATTAATTAAAGTATTTTCCATTAGCTATTCTCACTTTCTTATTTACTTATTAAAAATTCTTGTAATTCACCTTTGACAGCTTTTAGTCCGTCAAGATTGTCACCATTGATACTACTGTCCAGTAAAACTAAAACGCAACGACAAAGCGCTTGTGTATTTTCAGTCAATAATTCAAGTTTCTTAGTTAATTCTGCATTTGTTTCTGATAGTTCATCAACTTGATTCTTTAATTTAATAGCAGGACTTGCCCATTGATATAATACAAATCCTGCTCCACCAATTACACTAATAGCTCCACATACGGCTAATATGCCACTCATTGTTATTACCATATTACCAAAATCCCCTTTATGTATTACTTAGCTGTTGCGTCTTCTATTATCTGCTTAACCTCTTTCATAGACTTTCTAAACTGTACTATGTTAGCCAAAGTCTCTTTTGCCTGAGTAAAATAAGAATATGTAGCTTCAAAATAAATACCAATGACTACTAATATATTAAAGGCTTGTAAAACTTCATTGGAAACAGCAAGTCCAACAATTGTTAAAAATGATGGTATTAAGGTTATACCTACTGCCATTAAAGCTGTACCAACAATTACTGCTAACAACTTATAAAATCCATCTAACATTCTTTTAAATTCAAATATTTCATTTAACTGTTTAATATTGTAGTACAGTGAAAATGCAAAATTAGCTAACCAAAATATAGCTAATAAAACCATTCCCCATGCTACATATGTTAAGTTCTTAATTAATAACGCTATTATAATCTCCATAATATTCCCTCCTACTTATTATCCGTATATCTTTTATTAATAATTAAACATCTCGCCATATCTTCAGTAATATTTAAGTTACCATTTTCATCACCTTTTAATGCTCCGATATTAACTAATTCTTGTACTTCTGCCTGTAATGATTTAGGTAACTCATTTACTTTATCATATCTTTTTACCATTTCTTCTTCCTCCAATCTTGCAATACGTTTCTTAAACTCATTCCATTGTGATTCATCTCTTACAAATGGTTCAGGACAGATTTTTCCTGTTACGTCATAGTGTCTAATCACATTTTTAATAGGTATGTTATATTTTTTCATTAGTATTCTAACTAATTCAATGGTATTTCTTTGTGTTTCTTCAGTTATTACAAATTTTCCATTTACCTTATCAGAACACATTTCAATACCAATAGAATTTGAATTGGTACAAAGACCTGCATATGTATGACCTGAATTACCTTGGAAAATATAATTTCCATTTTTATCTTTCTTTAACGCACAATGCCAAGATGTATCAGAATCTTTTACTACCTGTACTACTTCATTTTCATCTACAAAATAGTGTGCAGAAGCACTACGATTCACAGAATGAAAATAGTTACTATTGCCTTTTGCAGTATCACCATTATTTGCAGTGTAATGAATTACAATATATTTAATTGTTTGTCCAATTCTACCCTTTGTAAAATTTATAAGTGTTAAATTTGTTTTTAAATTCATCTAATCACTTCCTTATTGAAATTTAACCTAAGATAATCACTTTATTTTCTTTTTGAACCCATCCAACTTTACAATTAAAGGCTTCTGTAATCGCTCTAATTGGTACAAGAGTACGATTATTTTCATCAATATAAGGTGCAATATTTAACGTTTTTATTGCTCCATTGACATACATAATATTATTATTTGTATTTAAAACTACTTCTGTAATACCATTAGTAATGACTATATGTATAGTTTTATCATTGTTAAATGTGGCTTTAACTGCATACCCCAATGATTCAGAAATGATTCTTATTGGGCATAATATATTTCCATTTTTATTAACTGGTTTCGTATCCGTTTTTTTAGCAACACCATCTACATAGTATATATTCGTATTTGTTTGCATGGTTATATACTTCTTATCTAACGTAGGTAGGATTGGTAAACCATACCCGACTTTAGTATCTTTTTCATTTCCATATACTTTTTCAGTTATTAATTTAAGATATTCAAACATTTCTGCATGGGACATATTAAGTCCATAATCTCCATATCTACTAATAATTAAAGCTTCCATTCCTGCTCCATAAGGTGAAGCAAATGAACTGCCATTGAGGAATGAAGTGAACATTGCTAAGTCAATTTGTTCTCCATCTGCTATTAACGGAGCTTTTATTACTCTTCCATATCTATCAAAATTTACTTGAGTCCACCAAGTACAAACAGAATGTGGTATAGATGCTCCCACAGTTTTATTACCAGAAGATTGATTTAAAAATAGGTTATATTTATCTCTAAGATTTCCCCAAAATTTAACTTCAACTGGATTTTCACCTGACCCACCACCTAGACTCCTAGTAATGATTTTTATTTTTAATTCTTTAATTAATTTTTCCAATGTGTAGGTTTTGCCATCATAAACTAACGATGTTTCTATGCCATTATTATTAGATAACGAATCCATACTAACAGTATAAATATTAGCTTCAGGTGCAGAATCTCGAACTCTCATATCCGTTCCTCCACCGTGGTCACCACTATCTATATTTAAAATATTTATACCCTTACCTTTAATACCGTTTTCATGATACAAGGTTACATTGGTGTATTTGTTTTGTTTAATTGTGTCAGCTAACTGACTTTGTGTAGCCATATATTCACTTCCATTTCTTTTACAATTAAAAATAAGAGCATTAATTAAAACACTCTTATTTCTAATATTTTTATTTAATTTTTAACTTATTTCACCCAATAAAAGACTCAATTTAAGTTGTAGTAGTTGTTTTTAACCACTCCACAATAGCGTTTTTGTAATCCTCATTTCTAATCTCATCAACATCTACTTCGCCATTCTTGACTTTCCTTTTTAGTATTTCTAAAAGCATTTCGTTTATCATAAAATTCCTCCCATTTGCAGTATTAAAAGCTCAAGTTGCGATATACGTTCTTCGGCTGTTGGTTCGGGTGTAGGAAAACTTTCTAATTCAATCGTTTTTTCTTCTAAAGTAATTTCTCTAACTACCCCATCTACATAGATATAATTATGGCAACCGTTTTCATCAAATAAAGGCTTATCAAAATAATTGCCCTGTGCATGATGATATTTATCACCTGTTCCTTCATCAATGAGAATCCAATTTGTTGTATCTGATATAAATGCACTAGAATTGACTGAAATTACATAATTACTTGAATCAATTTTTATATAAACTATATATGTACCCATTTATTACCTCCTATAAGTCTGCTGAAAATTCAACGTATGTTAATGAAGCTCCATTATAAGGCATAGCCGCCAAACCAGTACTAGTAAATGTGGCAAAATTTAAGTAAACAAGTCTACCGCCCTCATTTGTTAGATTATAAGCATCTACAGCGGCGGTTGATTGTGTATAAGCTGTACCTGAAACTCTAAAAATAGCCGTACCACTAATACTTAAAGACGGCGCTATTCGCATAGATGGTGTAAGCAAACAAGGCACTATAATACCAGTAGTTGAAAATGTAACGCCAGTGCCTAGTGTATCAATTTTGTGCCTCTGGTAAAATCTTTTACATTCGTTTAATTCATTTTCGTAATCTTTTATTTTGTTTACATAAGTCACAGTTCCACCACTTGAAGTTATAGATAATGTTTTTGTACCACTATCGTAGCTTGCCGTTGCAGTACCAGAATACATACCTAAATATGGTAACGTAGTTGTACTTACGCCTTTTTCCATGATTTGTGATATTGTGCCATTTAAGGTTAAACCATTTGCGGTTAGCGTCACAGTTCCACTTGTTAATTTCCAACGGTCAATAAAATATCCTAACGTGGAAATTGTTCCGCTTACGACACGTTGATTTATTGTGTATGCACTTCTGAAATCTGTGTTGTGTATGCCATCCCACGTTAAGGAAGTGTTAACCTCGGTTATTGCACTAACTAAATTGCTCTTTTCAGTAGTAGTAAGATTACTTAAAATTCCTATTTTATTGGATAGTTCATTAATGCTCCCTACTATAGTTTTAGCAGTAGTAGTTAATGCACTTACTGTAGTATCTGATACCCACTTAGCAATAGATTGAAATACTCTTAAAGGTGACATTACCTTAGTAGTATTAGTTCCTGTTTCAGCTTCAGTTTGTGTGGCAAATTCAATGCTATCTTCACCATCTAATTTACTCCATGTAGAAGCATTATAAATAAGCCAATCTTTAACATTATATTCTACAGTATCAATTACACCTGTTACAGATATAACCCAATAATTACCATTACTAGGATTACTAGGTGTAGTTCCCCCACTAGCATCCCATGTTCCTATATATTTTAAAGAACCTAAAATGCTACTAGGTATCTGCGTTAAACTTACCTTCCCTTCAGTATCTAAACTAGCAACTCCATTAGCTACACCTTTTTGATTTGCATCTAATTTTGCATCTGCAACAGTTTTTAATGCTTTAGGTGTTACAGCTTTTGTTTCATCTGTACTATTAGTATCATTACTTAATTGAACAATACCTGATTGTGTTGTTGAAGCACTCTGTACTAAAGCACTAGCTAATACAAATACATTAGAATTTAAATCATAGTATATTAATGTAGGTTGTTTTGATTTTAAATCTCCTGCTACTATATCAATATATGTATTATTTGAAACCTTTTTAATAGGACTAGAAACAAAACTATTTATCTGTAAAGTAGTTGTATTTGTATTATCTGCATTTGGAATTAATAATAAAGCCATCTTATCAAACATTTCAACAATTGCAGAATTTGAAACTACATATTGATTAGCAGATGGAGTTGTTGTATTAGCTATAAATAAGCCACGTTTTAATATTTTATATAATTCGGCATCAAGTTTCTGCATATTAGAATCAGCTCTAGTACCTAAATCCAAATCACGCCAATCTAAAAATGTCGCATCAGATTGGTCACGTGCAATAGTATTAAACTTAAACCGTAAAGTTTCTGTTATAGTATTATTTGCCATATATTCTTATTGCCCCTTTCTATGTAATTTCTATTCCATCCAATTCGCCTAATGTTTTGGAATCCATTTGACTAAGTGTTAAGCCATCATAATCACCTAATTTACTTAATCTATACAAAGACATATTTAATGGTTTTACTTTTATATCAACTGTGTTATTAGCACGAATTTTACTTAATTTATAAGCTGTTATATTACTAATAAAAGTTGTTCTATTTAAGCTAGTAATTAATCTTTTTCTTACTACTGTGCTAGCAGAAGTTTTTATTACTAATTTTGCTGAAGAACATAATAATCTTTGTAATTCAGATAAATATATCTTAATAGTAGGTATAAATTTATTTTTTAAATTACTTGTATAAACAGCACTCCATATATTTATTAAATGAGATATAATAAAAACTTGTTTAGGTAATGGAAGTCTAGTTTGTTTTGATTCAACCACATTACTTATATAAACTACTTTACCTTGAACTGGTGGAGTTTTTTTTACACTACTAAAGTGGATATCGTTTTTAATATCCACTTTATGATTAGGTTGTAGTCTTTTAAATGCACTAAATTTTGCAGAAGATTTTATATCTGTTTTATTTATTGCTGTAAAACATTTATTTACTACAAAGGTAACTTTATCCTTAAATACAATTGTTCCTTTTACAACTAAACTATTTACCGTATTCAATCCTTCAACTGTAAGATTAAATATTCTTTTTCTAATAAAATTTATTGTTATGTTTTTCATAAACTACACCACCCATGCATTATGCAGGATTAGTAGCTTGTAGTTGTAGCTGTCCTGCCTTTATAATTAATGTTGTTATTGCTTCAACTGAACGTGAAGATGTTAATGCTCCATACATTAAAAGATTTCCATTTGTAAGCGAATCATAAATCACATAATTTGTCACAATGCCCCAATTTGTTGTTGATTCGGGGAACACCAAATCTTGTTTATTTGTAACTAATCCATTAGAATCAGGAACATTAAACGAAGTTCCGTCATTAGAAATCGCTACTCTAGCATAACTTCCCCCACTCGGTTCTGTAACTCCTGTTCCATCAGTATTAGGCGTAGTTGTTGATACGCCAACATAGTATGTACTAGGAATTACTGGTGTTGCCACCTTTCCAAATAATGTTCCACTTGCCATCTTTAAAAAATATGTAGTATTCATATATATTACCTCCTATGATTTTATAAAATATTTTTTATTTATTGTTATTAAACAATTAAAGAAACAACACCCATTTTATTAATGTTGTTGCTTATAACCATAATTCCTTGATAATTTTTAACATTCTTATCATAATCAACGATTGAAATTTGATATATGTATTTACCAAATAGATTAAGTGTGTCTGTAGGAGTTAAGACAACTTTAAAATCAGAAGTCATTGATGTTTTAGTATTCAATGAAGGCTCGCCATCTTTGACTAATAATGGTTGTCCAAATTTATTTGTATAATCTATAATGGAAAACTTTAGTCCCATAGTAGATACATCCATTGGATGACCTTGTTCATTTTTAATAGCAAAATAATATTCTTCTGAATCTCCACCAGTAAAATAATCTATTTGTGGCATTGTATAATTACTTTGAATCATTAATGCCACCTACTTCTGGATGATTGTTTTGATTTAGTTCTTTAAAAAATTCTTCAAATAAAAATAAACAACTTGTCATTAATTTTGAACTTTGTCCCTTTGTCTCAATTAAATTGAGAGTATTATAAATTTGTGTCAATTTTTCTAAATTCATAGTCATTTCCTTTCTTAAAATATTTTTTATTTATTTTACATTTATGCAGTGACTAGATTAATTTTATCCATAAGTAAATTCAAATCACTATGTAAAACATCATCACCCGCAACTTTATTACTAAGTCCTGTAGAAACTAATGAACCTATTGCAAAACGTACTAAATTAAATTTTGTTGCCGTAAAATATTCTTCTGAATATACATAAGCATTATTTAGTTGATATTTACTTTCACTATACATATTTCTTTCAGTTAATTTTGCTCGTACAATATCAACCAAGCGATTCCATTCTGATGTAGCTAAATACAAATTATAAGTGCTATCCTTTCTACCACCCTGAACTAAATGCCCACTTGCATTTACTCCAGCATATGTCCAAGCAAAAACACCAACTTTTGTTGTAGCTACACCATATAATGTAGTATAATATCCAACAGGACTACCAAATCCACTACTGTAAAACCAAATATCTGCCTCGATATCATATTTTGTTCCAGAAATTAATCCTGTAGCAGTAAAAGCTCCACCTGTTGATTGACCAGAAGATAAGTATGAAGTTCCCTTTTGAATCCAGTTACTTTCATGTTGTTCATTTTCATCTGGTAAACCATATACCTTATAAGACCAATTGATTTTTTTTGCATATCCTCCTTGTGTACTTCCATCGTTAGTATCAACTACTTCGCAAGTAATAGATTCTTCTTGTTTATCTAATGCGTGAATATATCCTCTATACGCCAAACAATCACCACCTTTTTAAAAAACTTTTTTATTTATTACACAAAATACTTGATTTTTATTTTCATTAGGGGTATACTAACTATATCTAAAAGAATCGAAAATTATATAATAGAAAGGAAAGTATACCAATGAAAAAGAAATTAATTTCAAAATTATTAATTACTACGCTTATGAGTACAATGCTATTTACAGCTATTCCATCATTTGCAACGAATACTATAGCTATTAAAATTGTTTTAAACGGCCAAGAGATAAATTACAATCAAGAATCTGGATATCCTTATATTGACCAAAATAATAGAACTTTAGTGCCATTTAGGCAAACTATGGAGGCATTTGGTTGTGAGGTTCAATGGAATCAAAAAGACCAAATTGCAACTGCATCTAAAAATGGGACAACCGTCCAAGTACCTATAGGACAATCTTATATTTTAAAAGGAACTGAAAAAGTTGCTAATGATACTCAAGCCGTAGTTAAAAATGGTAAAACTTATTTACCTATTGCAGTTGTATTAAAAAGTTTTGGTGCTGATGTTGAATGGGATAATAGTAATAAAGCTGTTGTTGCTAAAAGTGAAGATAAGCCTCAAGAACAGGATTTAACTAACAACACTACTAATACTAAAAATACAACACAAAACACTTCAACTTATACAAATAATGATAAAGAAAATCCTCCAGTAGTAATACCTCCTGCTGATACTACTCCTGATATTAATAATCTTAATATTAATAAAGATGACTATGAAGAATTTTTAAGCCATTTTGAGATAAAACAATGGGATTCAATGTATAATGAAAAAACTACTAAAGTGGTTATATATTTATCTTTTAAAGATAGTAGTGATAAAAATGAATTAACTAGTTTTTTAAAGTCAATAGATTACTATACATTACAAAGTTATACATTACAAATCATTAAAGATAAATGTATGAATTATGATAAAATTAGTGTTGTATATATGACTAAATTTGAAGACTTAACAACTATAGCTTTTAATGCTGTTGAAATTACCAATAATAACGGAATGTTGCAATACATTCCTATTAGTTGGGGCAAATCATGGGAATAATTCATTATTAATTGTTGACTCTATAAACAATTAATATTATAATAAAAGAGCTATATAATTATATAGCTCTTAATATTTTTTATAAAATATTTGATTATTGGACTGATTCACTCCAATGAATCAGCCCTTTTTCATTTAATTTATTCTCATTCATAATTAACCCCTCTAATTCAAAATTCAATACAATAATTTATTCTATCAAATTTTTATGTATTAATAAAGAAAGTTTAATTAATAGCTTTCACATGAACCAAATAACATAGCTAGAGCAACAACCATTAAAACAAAACCTACTAATAAGGCAACAGCTACACTGTCATCTGCATTACTACTATTTTGTCTATTATACTGTTGTTTACTCTTCTTGTTCTTATTTGGTTCTTGAACAATTTCTGAAGCAATTCTGGCACTCATACTATAAGCTCCAAATTTTCTAGGGTGCATTCTCATAATCTTATCTCCTTTATAATTTAATATAGACTAATTATACCATGATTTTCTATATTGATATAAATGAGATTAGTATTTAACTTTAAGGTTATTATATATTATCTAAAATGCCTAAACAATTTGATAAAATATTTTATATTTATTACACATAAATAACATCCCACCCCAAACAAAAAGACCCTTGGAATTAACCTTGGGTCTTTTAAATATTTAATTTATTATGCTAATTGTGCAATTGAATTTTTAGCTATCCACGAAAAACCTTTGTGCATAAGAGCTGAATTGTTCCAATCTATTTTGTTAACTAGGTTTTTTGCTAATTGATTTGCTTGATTTAATTCAAGATTAGAAAAATACATTAATTCACTTGTCAATTCACTCTCTGCGTAAATTAAGAAATCTTTATTTACCATAGTCATCTATATTCAACTCCCTTCTCTCGCTTGTTTCATTATCTAACATATATGCTTTGTTTAATTGCATTATATCACAAATGTCTTGATTATGTAAAGATAATTGTTTCATACTCGTTGGCTTTTTCAATAATTCAATTGCTTCATCTTTTGTAATCTTATTCATTTTATAATCAGCTATAACTTGCATTGGTATTCTATCGCTCATTACACCAAAGATAATATCGAAATCATGTTGACAAATTCCTCTTTTATTCTCGGTTCTATTTTCGAAAATAAAAATTGCAAATTCATCATCATACGCATTTAATATTTTAGCATTGTATGTATTATCTTCAAATAATTCTAATACATTTAATTCGAATTCTAAAATAATAGGTGTTTTGTCTTCTGCTAATACCCCTGCTTTTAATAAATTTGTTATATAACTTTCTGCTCTTTCTTGTGTTGGTGTCAAATAAAACCCATATCCAAAATCTAAAGCATCAGATGTATCTTTATTAAAATCAACTAAGATACCTTGAGTACATATACTATCCCAATTATCTAAGGTAGTTGCATGATACCATTTTGTGTTATTTAAATATTTTCGTACTTTTCCTTGTATTTCCATAATTTCCTCCCAATCAAAATACCACTTAATCACATTATAGCACAATTACACATAATTGGTATAATTTTGTAGTATTTTGGTGGGAGGATGGGAGTTAAGCCAAAGTAGCAACTAACCTGTTGCTTGTGCATCCGTAGAACATTTTTATGCAAATTTATAAGGAATTTTAACATTTGGTGCAATAGATACTGTATTTGTAGCTAAATTCCCTATTAAAGCTTGAACACCTGCTATCATCAAAACTATTGTACCAGTTCCCTCATCACGAATTTTAAATAACTCATACGGTGTATTTCTCATATTTCTAAATACTAAATCAGAGTAATAACCATCACTTAAAGATAATTCTCCTATGCCATTGGTATCATAATATTTTGCACCATAAAACTTACCTGCTTGAATATTTGGTGAATATATATAGTTACCATTAATAAAGGTCTTACCTGCTTTAGTATACTCACCTCTTGCTAATGCATCTATATCATTTGTAGCCTCTTGAATTTTAGGGTCTGAATTGACATTATTCCAATTGATACTTCCGTTATACATATTAATATTTCCATTGTTATCAATACTTAAAGTAGTATCACCTGTTAATTTATTAATAACATTTAATCCATATACATCTAAGAAATCACTCGGAATTTTTTTCTGACTTTGAGATAATAATGTTCTAATATTACTACCATCTTGAAAAAAGAAATTTCTAGCAGTGACATCACCAGTAAATTCACCATCAACGGCATAGACAGTACCCTTCAAAGTCAAATTACCATTAGCATCAGCATAAAATTTAGCACTTCCTTCATTTAATATTAATTCATTAGTATTTGAATCAACTGAATATAATGGATTTACTCCAATAGCAATTCCAATTGATGGGTCTATTGCAATTTGAGTATTACCATAGCTAGTGAGAAATCTTGAATTATTAAGATATACACCAGTTCCATCAACTCTAAATTGAACATTTTTCCCTTCAGGTGATATATTTTCAATCATTGCGTTCTTACCTGCAATAAAAGTTCCAGCTAACATAGGAGCAACAATACCCCATTGAGTACCTAAATTTTTATCTACGAATTTGCCTATTGCCATTTTAGCTGTATTCCACGCATCATCTGTAAATACAATTCCGTTATTAATCATACTTATTTGTTCAGGTAAATAAGCCGTTTTAGTTTCATTCCACTGTCTTAAATGAAAACCACTTTCATCCCAACCAATACCTTGCCTAGCTCCACTCAAAATAGCATTTTTACTAACATCTAAAGCAGAATTCATAAAACTATTTATTTGAGTACTAGCACCACTATCTAAAAATTTCGAGTAGTTATATTTATTAAAATCAACTGTACTACCCATTGTTATTGCTTGTTTTAACAAATCAGCATTTTTAAACGCAGGGTCATTAAGACTATATGTATCGCTAAATTTCAAACTAAAACTATTCTTAGATTCATAATCAAGAGACACTTCAAGTAAAATAGGATATATAATCTTTTCATCATCTAAAGCTAAAGTAATAGAATTACCTAAAGTTAATTTATCTTTGAATGGTTCAAATTCTTTTAAGAATAATAAATTGGCACTATCAATACTAAATACAAACGAAGGAAAAGCCATATCATTCAAAGTTTTAACAGCATAATTATATAAATCTTGTTCTACTGTTTGTTGTTGATATTCTGTAACTTCTTTAGTAATATATACCGTTCCATTATCAATATTAAAATTAATATCATCATTAAATGAAAATCCTGATATGATTCCTTTAGATGTTATACTTGCACCGTTATATGTAATACTATTTATAGTTGAATGGTTGGTGAATGAACTTAAAATATATTCATTAGAATCTAATCTTAATTCTAAAGTAAGTCTAACAATGTCAGCATTTAAATTAAATTCATTTCCATTGACTCTAATTATTCCACTCTTAACATCAAATATTCTTTTATTTAATTGTGAATCAACTTGAACTTCTGTTATATCTGCATTTTCAATATACAATACTCCATTAGTTATACTATTAGCAACGTTAGATGAATCATAACTGTCAACACTTGAAACAACAAAAGAACTATCTTGTAATGTTTCTTCTTTAAAATATGATTGAAGTTTATTTATTTCATCTTCTGTAAAGTATGTATTAAACGAACATGTATTATTGATTGCAACCTTTTGTGCTTTATAATCATTGATTCTATTCTGAATAATTGTTATCTTATCTTCTTGCTGAGATATTTCAGACTCTTTATCTCTAATTTGTTCATTAACATCATCTAATGCAGATTGATTACTGCTACCTTCAGCAATAGCTTTAGCAATAGCTTTTTGTGTAGTTTCTAATACTTTTAACTGATTATTTAGGGTAGTTAAATTAGCTTGTTCTGTTATGAGATTCGCAACTTCCATATTATAAAATGTTGAAAGTGTGTTATAAATAGGTTGTTGTAATTGAAAATTAGTTTTCCACAAATTCCACTTTTCTGTTATAATATTTGACAAACTACCAGTCTGAATAAAGTAGTCTAAATTATATATTTTATTTGTTCCAATAGGATTGACATTTCTAATTGTCACGGGGTCTGCCCCATAAGCTGATAATACGGTAACTAAATTATCTGTCTGTTCTTCTATTTCAACTTCTTTAATTAAATTATCATATGATAAAAATATTGGGCTATTAACTACTGTTTCATTTGCATCTCTTACATGGAATGTTCTAGTATAAGTATCAAATATAAACACACAATTATATGTTTTTTGAATATCATTCATCATAAAGCCATACAATTTCTGATTATTCACTTCAAATGTTCTATATTTACCTACTAAACTACTAGAGATTGTGCCTATGTTCCAATGTGGCATAAGTTTTTTTATATTCCCTATTACCGTATTATCGATGTCTACTGGATTATAGAAATTATAAGTTCCTGAAGGTAAATAAATATTCTTGTTATTAAACTCATACTCTAAAGAGTAAGCGGTACATGATTTTATCTCTTTTATTCCATCACCCTTGGTTTTAGGCTTACTTAAAATAAAGTTGCCAAATGGTTCTATTTCAACTAATTTCATACCTGATATATGCGAATAAAATGGGGTTTTTATAGTATTACCATCTTCTATAAAATGGGCAGGAATATCAAATGTAACCTCAGAAATATTATTAAATTTTAAATTAAGTTTTAGATTATAATAGTTGCCTAATGTACAAATAACTGTTTCATCTAAATTTTTAAGTATTATAGTAGGGTCTTCGATATTTCCATATGTATCAAATTTTATATCTGAAAAATTTACTATCAATTAATATCACCCTCCTACTTTCATTGGATATTCACATGTTATAGTTATTATTCCGTTGCCTTTAATTAGCAAATTATTTTGTCCTTTAATTAGTCTAAAAAACTTGTTATTAAATTTTGGATATAAATTCAAGTCTGTTATATTAGTTGTTATGAGTTGATTTTTGTTATCTATATTTATAATCATTCCAGAAGAATAAGGAATATCTGTAAATTTAAATATTCTGTTATTGTCACTTAGATTTTGAATTGAGATTTCACTTGTAAGATTTGATGGTGTTATAGTCATTTTAGGATACAAATTACCATTGAATGATGTTTTATTAAACAAAGAAACAGAGGTTTCTCCATTAACAATATATACATAATCCATAGGATAACTGTAAGCAAACGGACTATCACAAACCACATCACAAGTAAATGCAATTGGTACACCTGCAATAGTGACTTTTTTCATATTATTTAAGAAACATTTGTATCTTACATATTCCATATCAGGTTGTGGAATTTCTAAAATCTTATAAGTGTTATGTCCTGTAAGCCAACCAGCAATTACGTCTACATCGTATTGGTCTAAATAATCTAAGCTACCAAATGTAATAGGAAATGTTAATTGGTCATTTTTAGTAGTACCATAATGTAATCCGTCACATCTTCTACTAATTCTATCTTCAATAATTTTTACATTTGTACCTAAATCAGATTCTTCTTTTCCACTACCATCAAATGTATAAAGCATAAGATTATAATAATCACTAGGTATTCCATCAAATATAAATCTATCACCTTCTAAAGCCATTCCTTGTATCTCCTTTCTTTATATTCTAATTAATAAAGCTCTACCAAATTAATGATAGAGCTTTGTATTTAATCATTTAAATCCCAAAGTTTAAACCTTTAAGATTAAATGAAGTATTAAGTTTTGTAATTGTTTTATCAACTAATGAATCACCAAATTTCTCTAATTGTTGAATAGTTGAACTATCTGCATTACCTGTTATTGTAACTGGTGCTTCAACTGTTAAATGAATTCCATTATTATTGTTTATACTACTAGCAAAATTAGTATTCATAGGTTGAACTATATTTTTAAACATGTTCATTCCATCAAATAACCTTTCTTGTTGGTCTTTGTTAAATACTAATTCATCGTCTTGTAATAAAGCTAATAATTCATTCTGCTTTAAACTTATTGGTACATTCCCACCTACAAATCCTGATTCATAACCATTATGGAACAAAGGTGTTTTCTTAGTGTAGTCTGTGTACCATTTACCACTTGAATAATCTTTATAAGCATTTATACTAGCACCTAGACTATCATTCTGTGCTGATAATCTTTTTCGCTCATCTCCGTTTGCATCAAACCATGCTTTAGCATTAGCTTGCATTTGAGAAATTACATCGGATTTTGAAGAACTAGAATTTGTAGAATCGGAACTATGAGCATTGATAGCATTATTCATACTTGTAATAGCATTTAAAGTACTACCATATTGTTCTAGTGCTTTTGTCGCTGATTCCCACGCACTAACTATTTCAGATTCTAATTTGTCACCATATTCAGCATTATAATTAATCAAATCTTGATATAATGAATAACCATCATTATCAATACGCCTCATTGCATCTCTGGTAAGCTGACCAGTTTTATTTAGATAATTTTCAATCTCTTTAATTTCTTCGTCTTTTTCATTCTCAAAGGATTCTAATTGTTTATCTAAAGCTGACTGTTGCTTTTCAACCGCATCGTCATGTTGATATTGATTTAGGTCTTTCTGCTTTTCAGCAATTTGTTCTAATATATCTGCTCTTTGTGATTGTGCTTCACGACTATCATCTAATCCTAAAGTGTCTGCTTGCTTTTGAAGCTTTGCAATTTCATTAGTCTTTTCATCAACAGATTCATCATAAGATGCTTCTTTTTCACGAAGTTCTAAGGATTCTTTTTGTAAATCAATATAATCTTTATAAGCATCAATCTTATCCTGAATTGCCTGTTTCTCATCTTCTTTTTCTTTTTTGATGAGTTCAACTGTTAAATCAATAATCTCTTGCAGAGCATCTTTCTGAGTCTCTAATGCCTTGATTTTTAAATCATTAATAGTATCAACTGTAGTTTGCATTGAACTATTCATACTATCAATAGCATCTTTATTAGACATCCAGCCATCTTTAAGTGTTTTTAGTTGGTCATGAATAGCTTTTATTTTTTCTACTGCATTTTTAGAAGCATCATCAGTTTTGCCAGCGAATGAATTCAATAAAGCTAAATATGATGTTGTATCAGTATTGTCAGCATTAAACCATGATTCAGTATTATATTTTGTTTTTGAACGTACTGATTCAGCTTGAGCGTGAATTTTATCGTTGGCGGTTTTAAGGTCTGATACTGTTTTTTGCTGGTTAGAAAGAAGTTGATTTTGAAGTTCAATCTGCTTAGTGTAGTCTTTTGAAGCTTCGACAACTTTTAACTGACGTTCTAATGATTCATTTTGAATGGTATCTAGTTTGACTTGTTGGTTGATTGTATCTACTATGGCTTGACTTTCATCTGTCCATTCGATTGCTGAAGGGGTCGAAGATGATTTGTCTTTATCTCCTGAAGAAGCTATGCCACCACTCCCCAAAGATGAACTTCCTGCTTTTATTGCATTTAATTTACCTAATAAACCTTCTAAATTTGTCAGATTATCTTTTGCTATAGAATTGACATTAGAATCAGTTGGTAATTTTACATTCTTACCAGTCATTTTACTAGCATATTTCTCAAAAGTACTATTACTTCCAGCACTAATATTTGCGATTTTTTGTTGTGCTTGAGCTTCAAGTTGCATTGCAGATATACGCTTTTGAGTTTGGTCAATGACATTTTTAGTCAGCGTAATTTGAGTATTAATTTGAGATATTGCAGATTGTCTAGCAGTATCACTTAAATTACTTAATGCATCAGCTTCAATATAAAAACCATCAGACGTTTTACTTACAACATCTGCTAACTCAGGATATAAAGTCACTAATTGGTCAGTTTCTTTTTTTGTCAAAGATTTCTTTTCTGTGACTTTATCTAATGCATCAGATACTAACCCATATGAATTAGCTAATACTACATTTCCATTACTTGATTCATCAGTTGCATTGATTAAAGAACCTAAAACATTATATTGTTGTTGCATCTCTGACGTAAATTTTGCACCCTTAGATTGCTCATCAGTCATAGATGAATACAATTCTGTAAAACTTGCTTTAGCTTTAGCTACTTTTTCAGATAAATTGTCATATTGCTTTTGTAGTTTTTCTCGTTTATCTGCATTTTGTTCTTTATCAATTTTAGATTGAATGCTATCTAACTCTTTAAGATTACTCTTATATTTTTCTATCTGTTGATTAGCTTTATCTAATTTTGAAAGACTTTGACTTCCACCAACTCCACTTTTATCATTAGCAGTTGAACCACCACCACTGCGTTTTATATATTCACCTACATATTTTTCGCCTTCTATTTTTTTCTCTAATTCAAGAAGGTCTTGTTTAGCTTTTATTTGTTTTCCTAATATATCTAACTTTTTCTGTTCTTCATCTGTTAAATAATTTTTACCTGATAGCTGGTCATATTCAGATTGTAGTGATTGAAGCTCTCCTGATAAATCTTCTACCATCTTCTTCTGTTCGGCAAAAGAAACTGTAGTTGCATCTATAGCTTTTGCAATTGCGTAAATACTAAGAGCTATTGCACTACCTATAAATAAAGGTGATGTTAATAAAGAAGCTGTAAGTATTTTAGTTGTGGCTATTAACCCCTCTTGTGCTACGCTCATTCTAAATAACGCAATTTGGTATGCCAATCCACCAGTACTAACATTGGCAAAAGCTAAAGCTAGTGCCTTGCCAGCTAATGCTCCTAGTCCAGCTACAGCTATCCATTTTGTCATTGGGTTGTTGACTAAATTATCTAAAGACTTAACTAAAGAATTAGTAGAATCAATCATCTTTTTAAAGGCATTAGTATCTAAAGTTTTATACCAAAATTCACTAACTGTATTCGTCAATTGGTTTAATTTTGCCTGCCATGACTGCATTCTTCGCTCATTCTCCTTGGTGGCAGAGCCAGAAGCATTTGCATATTCTGTAAGCATTTTCTCATATGTTGAATAATTTTCTAATAATGCAGTTAAAAAGTTTCCTCTATATTTTCCACCTATCGCTTCAATAAGTTTACTTTGGTCAATCGTGCTTAAATCTTTCCATTTTGCAGATAATTCTTTGAGAACATCCATCGGATTTCTTAATTCTTCAACACCATTTCGTAATTCATGAACTTTAATATTTACAGAAGCTAAAGCATCAGCAGATTTAGATATAGATGCATCGTCAATTACTTCACCGTTATCTAAACCTCCATGTACAGCTCTGATGTTCATTAGAATTCCTTTTAAGGCATTTCCAGCTTCAGAACCAGACCTTTGTGTTTTTGCCGTCATGACACCTATTGCTGAAGCCAATTCATTTACTTGAATGCCTGAATTTGAAGCTATAGAACCTGCTCTTGTCATACCATCTGAAATAGCAGATATTGAAGTTGCAAATTTATTATCTATTTGATTAGCTCCATCGAGTACAGCTAATAATTTTTCTTGACTACCTGCATATTTGTACGCTGAATCTGTCGCTAATAAAAATTTATTAGCTTGGTCAGATGTAAGTTCACCTACATTTTGAGCCAAGATAGACAACTCCGATAGTTTACCGCTTGCTTGGTCGTAGCCAGCTCTACTAAATTCGGCAATTCCTGATAAATAATCTTGAGAAGTTCTACCATAATTACTTGCAATTTGAAAAGAATTTTTTGCTAAATTTGCTAATTGAGTATTTGTTAAATTTGTTACCTTTCCTATTTCGGTTAACTGTGAATCTAATTCTTTTAAGGTTTCTATACCATCTTTAAATGCTCTAATTGGAGCATAGATAGCGGTTGTTGCTAAACCCCATTTTGCGATTTTTCCTAAAACACTACTCATACTTTGAGCAGATTTTTCAGTGGTTTTATTTAAATCTGCCATTGATTTACTAGCTTTTGCAGTGGCACTAGAAGAATCTTTGAATGCTTTATTAGTTTTTATTACTTTATCTTCTAATTTTGAAAATCCTTGACTACCTTTATCAGCTTTATTAAATAATTCAACTAAAGCAGAATTTTGTGCTTTAATACCTGTTGTTTGTCCAATTCCAATAGATTTATTAAAAGCTTTCGTATCAAAAGTTCCATTATTGAAAAAAGATTGATTTGTAGAATTATATTTAGATTGTGCTAATTTTGATTGAGCTTGATAATTTAATCTTTTAGTAGATTCTTCAAGTTTCTTTTGTTCTAGCTCTGCTCTTTTAATTTCTGTGCCAATATTATCCCAAACACTTTGATATGTTTTTGCATTTTGAATATTACGTTGGTCAAATGCAGTAACTCCAGTTGCATCTTCAATTTTTTTTTGCATTGGAGTTTTTATTTTATCTAATGTTTTATAATAGTCATTAGCTAGTTTGTCTGCTTCTTTCCAATATTTTAATTCTGCATTATTATTAGTACTGGTTTTTTTGGTTTGTTCCCATTCTTGAGTTTTTTTATTTAATTTGTCTATAATTTGAACGGTTTCACCATATTCATTTTTAGTTGTTTTAACTTTTTTTAATAAATTTCCCTGACTATCTTTTATTTTAGATAGGGATTCTTGTAAAGGTTTTGTATTAAGATTTAATTTTAAATTTAATTTACCCTGAATTTGTTGTAATTGTTTTTCAATATTCGCTGTGGATGTTGCCTGATTTAATTGGGCAGTTATTTTGATATTTAATGAATCCACATCACTCACTTCCCCTCTCTTTTCTTAAAAATGACATCAAAAAAGAGGGAGTATGAATACTGCCCTCGTTAATATTTTTTATTTATTTTAATTAATTTTTATATAATAAAAAGACGTTTTTAAAACGTCTTCACTAATTATTTTTATATATCTAATTTTTATAAATTACTTTCCCGCTTGCCATTGTTTTCCACATTTCAAACAAGTAACCATAATTTTATTACTTCCAACAAAACCACCTAATAAACCAACTCCACCTAAGAGTACGCCACCAGTTACGGCTTTTCCTAAACCAAAACCTTTTTTAAAAGCTTGAACTTGAGTAGAACCACAATGAGGACATGTTAAGTCTGACGGTGTATTAGTGTAATCTATACACCTGTAATTTGATTCTTTATGTGCAATATTATCAACATTTCCACAATCACATTTAATTGGTGGGTTAAAATGATATTCATCTCCATATTGTTTAAAAGTTGTTTTATGTTTTCGATGGTCTGTTCCGCATTTTTCACATTGAACTATAATATATTGACCGTCTTCTTTTATAAAAATCATATAATACCTCCTTAATATATTCATGTAATTATTTTACATTATATATTATTTATTCGATAATTACTACAATTAGACTGAAATATTTATCAAGTTTAATAATTCTTTCTTTAAGATTTCTTCTATATTATCATAATCCCAATACCAAATTTCTAATAGTTTAATATTGTTCTTCTGAGCATACTCACGTTTTCTTCGGTCATGCTCTTTTTGCTTCTTGAGATTGATTTTAACAAATTCATTAGCTTTACCATCATGAAATTGTCCTTGCATTTCTATAAGAATATTGTATGGTTTTGGTAAGTAGAAGTCATAAGATAATAATCCACCACCAGTTCCAATTAAATTATTAAATGTTTTTTGAGGTTCATTATAAATATCATGTTCTTTTAACCAATTTTCAATTCGTTTTTCGCCTTTAGATTTATTACATTCAGGACATCCACGTTCTCTTTTATTTCTTTCACCAATTGATGCTTTCCAATTGTAGCCACATTTTTGACATATCCACCATACCTTTTTCCCACTATTGGGAAGATACTCTTCTGGTTTATTTTTATTTTTCTTATAATCCCATTCTTTACATAAATCATAATTATCAATTAATAAATTTCTTTCTATTGTTGCAGACCTACCACTACAATAAGGACAACCATTATTTTGTATATGTCTACTAGAAATCGTTGCTTTCCAAACATGTTTAGGGTTGTTTCTACATTGCCACCAAATATCAGTTTTTTCATATCCAACACCTACATCATAAGGTGTTAAATCTCCATTTTTAGTAGGATGCCATTCTTTAGTTAGTTTTGGATTTTTAGTCGCTAGACAATTTGACAAGACTACTTGTTGTCCTACACAAACTCCGCATCCTTTTCCACTTAATATATCATTCCATCCAATTCTAAATATTTCTCCACAATTTTCTTTAAGACATTTCCAATCCATTTTAATATTATTTCCTTTATAATCATCTGATATTAAAATAAATGGTTTATTATTTAACTCACACCATAGTTTGATATTATGAATTGTATATGGGTTACATATATGAAATTTTTCTGGTGTCATTCCTTGTTGTAATCTAGTTAATACAGAAAAATATAAATATCCTTCTTTATCTTTAAAAATCAATTTAGTTCTGTTATTTAAATACTTATCACTAACTAATGCATATCCTTTATCTTCAATAATTTTCTTTACTTCTTCATAAGTATATTTCTTATTATTTTTACCCATCTTTTTCTCCTAACTAAATTACTAAATATTTTTATTTATTATTCAATAACTCCTAACAATGTTATAAAAGAGATAGTTCCGTTAGGAGTAAGCACTATCTCTCAAATATATCAAACAGATAGCTACTCTGTCTGATTGCTATATTAAATTAACTTATGGTGATACATATGAGACTTGAACTCATGCTCCCTTGATTAAAAGTCAAGTGCTTTCCCAACTAAGCTAATGTATCATATATTTTGATGTATTATCCACTCTAACGTTGTATCGAACTCATGGACTTTGAGTTGTACTTTCTCAGTTTAACGATATGTCTGAATCTCAACATCATTGATTCGTGGTTTTCTGCTAACCACAAGCCGTAGCACCTACTCTGATGCTCATAGAAAATGTAGCCTGACTTACTTCAATTAAGATGCATTGTCTACCCAATATAGATTTTGGTAAATCTACTAGATAATATAATCTTCTAACCTCTAAGTTAGATATGTATAATAGTCTCTTCCTATTAGCCAACATATTTATTTAAAGCCTAGAATATGTAAAATACTAAAGTTTTATTGTTATCGTTGCGATGCGTTAATAAACTTCAAAAGAACGTTCCATCTGGCATAAACGTTTGGACTTGAACCAAAATGAGTAGTTTTGGAGACTACCATGTTACCATTACATCACGCTTATATATTAATGGTATATATCTAAAGATATTCAAGCACATATACCAGATGCCGTTCAGTTTAGTTGCTCTGACAAGCAGATTTACAGTTTACTCTGGAATAATTAATGATTTACAACTTTCGTTGGATAATTAATGTATTAATGTTCAAATTCACCAATTAATCCTTCATTGAATAAATTTCTTGTTATATAAAATTCTCCATTTAATGGTTATTTGTTTAAATGTTTTATATTTATTGCTTATATATAATATACTACTTTAGATAATATATGTCAATACACTATATTTAATCTTTTTTATTTATTACAATTAAATTTAAATAAAAGCGTCTTCAACATCTTCAGTATCATCTCTAATAACATAAATTTCAGTAGTCGAAGATTGTTTATGTCCTAATAAAGCTTGAGCAGATTTTATATCCTTATTTTCATAAAGCACCATATCAGTTGCACGTTTTTCTCTAAGTTGATGGGGATGAATACGTCTACCCACGATATCTGAAAATTCACCTCGACACCAATCATTAAAAGTTCCTTCTGAAACTTGCTTTATTTGTCCTTGATAATGAACAATAAATACATAAGGACAATCATCTTCACCACGAACTTCTAACCATTTTTTAATTGCATCCATAGCTTCTTGTGAGAACTTTAATTTTCTAACGTTACCAACATCTCCCTTTCCTTTACAACGAACGGTATGAGTTTGATAAAATATAACCTTTTTAGTTTCTTCAGTCCCATCAGGATTTTTAACTATCTTTTCTTTTATAGTTGGTTCATAATCCACTACTTCTTTAAGTATCTGTCTTGACTCTGCTCTCCTACATCCTGCTGAATATGTAAATAATAAATATGCTATTTTCTGCCATTCCTCACGTTCTTCTAAAGTTTTCAATAGTAATTGCCATTCCTCATCATTCATAGGTTGTTTTACATGAACTTCATTATGAGCTGGAGCTGGAATTTTTTTGGTGATAAAATTCTTAAACGTAGGGTACAAATCCTCGTAATACAACATAATATATCCATTTAATGAACTAATTGAAGCTCTTTTAAATCTTACACCTGAAGATGAAAGACCTCTTCTAACTAAGAAATTTTGATATTTAAGAAAATCTCTACTTTTAATCTCTAATATTGATTTATCATCACAATTCTCATATACCCACCAAAAGAATATTCTTAATGCGGATGCATATTGTACTCTTGTTTTAGGTGATAATTCAGTAGATTCTAGTAAAAATTCTTCTGTAATTTCACGATTAAATTTATTTACTTTACCCCATTGTTCATCTGTAACTTCAGGTAATCTCTTTGCTGTCTCTGCCATAAACTTCAACCCCTTTATTATTTTTATTGTAAAAAACTAAACACTTCATCAAGTTTACTAATATCTTTTGGATAGATAGCTATAAAATTTGATTCAATATTTAAATCTTTTACTAACTGCAATTTATAATCATGACGTTTATCATATGTGGCATTTCCATATAATCCAAAATTTTCAATATAATATTGTTGATTATTGTATTGAATTTTCCAATCTAATCTTTTATATCCACACTTTTCTTTTAATTTATTTTCTTCAGTTAAGTCTCTATAAAAATATTCTTTTTCTATTGTAATATTTTTCTTTAATAAATAATTATGTATTATATATTCTTGAAATGATAAACATTGTGTTCCATCATCTGCATAACATATTACTCCACGATTAAAAGCATCATTGGGTTCAAATCCAAGCATTATTATAAATTCGTTCCAAGTACAATTAAATCTTCTTAATACTGTTATAGGAGCTGGTAATTTATAAATATCTTTACAATAATCAAAAGCAGGTGTATGTCCACATTCTTCAATAAAATCTTTATATATTTCTTTTATTTCGTCATCTGTCATATGTAATGAGATTAATTTTTTATTTGGAGTATATCCTAATTGTAAAAACACATTATTTATACCACCAAAATAATTATAATAAGTGCAAGCATTAAGTATATTTTTGTTAGAATCTATTTCATCAGAAGTAGGAATTCGACCCAATTCATTAATAAAATTCTGCATATCACTCAACATTTCATCTTTTGATTTAACTTTGTCATACATATTTTCTTGAATAATTTCTAATCCAAGTTCTTCTTTCATTTTATTCATACTACCAAAATATTTTTTAATTTCTGTAATGCCAATAGTATCTTTTGTAGGATTTCTAAAATCATCATACATTAAAGGTTTATTTATTTTACGTTGCATATCTAATACAATTTTAATAATTTCATCTTTTGATTTTTCTGATTTTCTACATCTTGTTTGTATTTTATATTTTTCTTCTTCTGTAAGTTGAAATCCAGTTAATTCAATTATATGTGCTAAATCGTCTCCAAAATAACTAGCATAAGTTTTATAAGCAGGAATTCCATATTTCGTTCCAAAAGAGCTTCTTTTACTATGAGGGATTCCATATTTATCTATATACTTTTTTAATAATTCTATTAAATACTCTTCAGAATAAATGTCTGTTTTACCAAGAGATATGTAAAAGTCATTAAGTGTTGAATTGTTTTCTTTCAATATTTTGGATACCATGTCCCATGTAGGCAAATTATATTGTCTTGAATTACAATCTATGCTTGTAGGTAATTTTTTATATTTATCTTTAAATTCTCTATATAATATTTTCAAATCTTCTAATGTTAATTTTATTGTTCTTACATATTTATTTCCAACTTTTAAATCGTCTTTTTTCTCAATTGAAGAAGTATATCCTAAATTCCTAAAGTAATCTTGCCAATTATCGTATCCCTTACTTTGAACATACTTATTCAATCTTCTAAAGTCTGATAACACTTTTGATTCCATTAAATCTCTTGTTGATGGTATGTATCCGTTTGTTTTACATAATTCTTCAATTTCTAATACTTTTTCTTCATAATTAATTTTACTTGGCATCTTTAAATACCGCCTTTCATATCTACGTCATCTACGTTATTTACATTTCGCCCCAAATTAATAAAAACATGGAAGTTACTAAGGCGTTGTAACTTATCAGTAAGGTTAATTACTCCTTACCTATCCATGCTTCATGTACTAAAAAATCGTACAAAAATAGAACACCATTAAGATGCTCCACTTTTCTGCGATTTTTAATTTTATTTATTCTAGTTAGATTACTTAAAACTCTTACCATCGACATCAATGCCACGTTCAATTAACCCATTAACTAATGCCTGAACATGACTTTTAGTTTCCTGCATTTCTTCTTTTGCAGATTGTATAAAATCTCTAGGTTCATTCCACCATTTATCTTTTGAACCATACCCCTTAACAATATTTTCTGCAAGACTCTTATCACTATCTAAACCATTATACTCACCAGTTACTTTAGGTTGAGCGTTATTAGTTACTACCAAAACTCCATTACTTTCTAATACATCTTCCATTTGTGTTTGGTCAGCTAATCCACCATTTTGTAAGCCTATTCCACGCCTCTCATAAACTCGTGGCTGATTTGGTTCATATATAATTCTGTCAACAGCTAAAGCAATTTCATCCTTGACCGTTTTAGCGACTTCGGTTTTTAATGATTCGTTAATTTGCATTTGCAAATATTTTTCTAAATCTTTCAGATTATTAAACTGCATTTTATAATCAACTCACTTTACTTTTATTTTCAAAACAACTACCAAAACTTACCAATAAATTTATATGGCTAAATTTGTCGATTTATGTCATAATTTAGATGTGGATTTCACCATCCACAAGTAACCAAAATTCAGAGAATTGAGATTGGATTTTTCACCCAGTCTCTATTCTCACGTTTTGATTTAAAATAGCTGTTTTATGTGGTCTATTCTGTTACTTCATTTACTTCTTCAGTAATAACTTCTTCTGATTCTTCGGCTTTTTCCTTATTTATTTCCTCAACTAATTTAGTAAGATTTTCAGCATATTCTTTCATCTTTGTATTTAACTTATTAATCTCATTTTCATCAAAAGCTGAAAGAATGATATTAAGATAATTCTCACCCTGATATTCTAAATCAGTTAGAATACTCAACATCTGAATCTGTTTTTCATACTCTTCAGGCACATCCATTGAAGTAAAGTACTTTAAAATCAATATAGTAGTATAAGTTAAAGCATCAATTTCCATATCATTTTCTTTAGCATAATTTGTCTGTTTCATAAATTCCTGCAATAATGAAACAATCTTTGTATTTTTAAAATGCTCATCGACTTCAAGTTCATAACTATCCACGATAATCTTCTTTGTTGTAAATCTCTTATTCTCTAATGTTTTAAGCGTTCCTAAATTCATTTTAGTATTCTTTCCCATAATTCTTTTTTCTCCTTTTATTCCTTAATATTTTTTATTTATTCTAATTATAATTTATTTATAAATTCTTTTATGTCATAACTATATCTAACTCGTTTCTGTTCTTGTTTCACTTGAATACAATTCTTTCTACAAAACTCAATAGGTATAGATTTTCTTTCTGTGTTATTTTTGTATGTATTAAATTGCTCAATGGACATGTAAAATGTCTCTGCATAATCTCTAAAATTGATTAAAAACCCAACATGAATATTTTCTGCTTTAGTTTCTAATGCTTTACTCATATCTGTAATTTGATGGTCTTTTATATTTCCATAAGGAAGCGAAGTCCCCAATGTGCTTTTTAATTCTAGTAAAACTAATTTAGTTTTATAAAATATTTCCATATCACAAATATTGGTTGCTTGAAATCTTGTATTGCCACCATTATTCCATGAGCTAGTCCCATCTCTAAATCTATAGCAGAATAAATTTTCTACTTTATCACAAGACTGTTTCCAATCTTCTTCAAACTTTTTCCCTTCATTTTTTGCCATCCTTCTTTTCCTCTTCTATCCACTATCTAAAATCACAGTTTTATTTGGTGTTTAAAAAAGAAGGTATAAACAAATTTATGCTCATACCTTCTTTATGTAGCTATTTTTTAGTTTTTGTAGAAGTTTTTATTTCTTCTTCAACTATTGGTGCTTCTATCTCTTCTATCAATACTTCTTCCCAATTACAGTCTATGGGAGTAAAAAGCATTTTTATATATTCAATATCAGCATATTGAGTAAAAGTATCTGTATAAAAATAAAAACCCTTGTCATCTTTATTTAAAGAATAAACTTTATTGATAAAGATATCTTGAGGGCATTGTGCTGGACATGAATATTTTAGTTTTAAATTATTTGGTTTCATATTACACCTCATTATTCAATGATAGTAAATTCAGCCATTTTATTATTTTCATCAGGGAATAAGTCAAACTCTGCTGTAAGCTTTGTAATACTATCAGAAGCAAATGCAATTTCTAATGAAGATTTTGGCTTACAATTACAAATCTTTAACTGAACATATTCCATTTCTCCGAATGAATTCTGAACTTCAGTTTCCCCATAAATAACATAGTTTGTAGGGAACTTGTTTGACATTACAGATAATGTTTTTACAGTACTTGTAGAATCTACAAAATAATAAGCAACTACCTTAGTATTTTCTGGACAGCTTGTAGAATTAAATGTTACAGTATCAGTTGCAATTGAATATGTATCTGGAGTTGTTGCAGGTGTACCAACAGTTTGCTCTTTAATATGAGTTCTTAAATCTCTATCTAATGTAAAAATTGCTAAAGAACCAGTTTTAGGAGTCGTAGCTAATTTTACAGTGTTTGTATCACTAACTGTTAATACTTCTCTCTTAACTAACTCCTTAGTTTCACTAGAAAAATCAGAACCTAATAATACACTTAACCATGCTAGTTCAAATACCTCAAATTCACATTTAAAAGTACCTTGACGATTATAGTCAAATGCAATTTTATTTACTCCTTTAGCTTTTGCAAAAATTCTATCTGAACTAAAAGATAGATTAGTGGAGTTTGCGTAATCAGAATATAAAACTACTTTAGAATCACTTTTCTTTTGTAATCTTACATTACAAGCATCTTTTATTGCGTAATCCATTTTTAAATTCCTCCTATTATTTTATATTTTTGTTGTAATTTTTTATGTTGGATAAAATATTTTTCATATCTTCTTGAACGTCATATTTTTCAGACGTTTTATAAAGCAAATATTCCTTCCAATTATTTTTAATATTGATAATATTAAAAGCTGTATAAAGTTGACAATAAGTCATTGTTTCAACAACACTATACGGTATAAATCCATCTCCACCATACATTACAAAATCTATAATATCTTCAATATTAATTTTATCGTCTTGATGTTGTTGTCTATGTTTTGCTAATTTATCATGTATGCTCTGTTGTTTAGGTGATAGTTTCTTTTGGAATTTAGGTCTATTACTTATATCAATTAAATTGATTGTTAATATAATATTTTTTATTTCATCAAAGTTATCTCGATTGATAATTCCATTATCACCAACTAATATTGCTTGTTCATCTAAATTGTATTGAATTTCTTCTCTAAAAAAGAAAGCACAAGCATTTATTAAATTATTAAAACTTTCAATTCCACTTTTCTGAGTTAATTCATCTTCTTGATTCATCCATAAAAAAAACAGGTCAAAACTTTTTATTTTGCCTATTAATCGTTCTGGAGTAAATTCTTCAAAAGGAATTAAAAATGGTTGAATAAGTTGACCGTAATTATCAAATCCTAATTCCTCAATTTCCATAATTAAAGGTTGATGCAATAAACCAACACCATTAATTTCAATAGGTTTTCCAGATTTTAATTTAAATTTATCCATGCAATTCACCTACTTAAAATCTGTTAATTCTAAAATACAATAGCAACCCAAGTAATTATCGCCAAAAGCCATATCACCCCATTTAGAAATAATCATCTTTCCAATTCCTATATCTTTAGATTCATCAAAAATCTCCATTAATCTTTCAAATATATAGTCATATCTATTCCCCTGTGTGGTTTTTATCAAACTTTTTTCACATATAATATAAAAAAGTACTTGTCCAGATTTATAGCAATTACCTTTGCTAGCTTTAAAATCTCTAAATTCCATTGTAATAAATGACTGTGTTTCTGTTAAGATTGTTTTAGAATCCATATATGGAAAGACATAAGAGTATACTGCTTCTTCTGGAGATATAAGTAGTTCAACAGAAAGAAAGTCTGAATCTGTATTAACTAATGCTTTTAATAAATCTGTGTTTTCAATAATTTTCATAATAATTTTATTTTTATAATCAGTAATACTATTTTCTAAAGCCAAACTATCACCTCCTATATCAATGAATAAATCTTAATTTTATATCCTTCACTAACGATATTTCCACTAGCATTTTTTACATGTAAATATGCATATTGTACTCCTGACGGATTTCCAGCAAGCACGACACAATTTCCATTAACATCTTGTGAGTAAATAGAAGCAATATTTGTATTTAATGCCACTCCATTTATATCAGTCAAATAGAAATAACTTTCTTCTGTAGTAATTTCCACACCATTGTTATAGAATTTTGCAGAATATATACCTTGCTTTTTCTTGATAATAGAATTTGAACCATTAATTACAACACTGTAATTATCACTAATTATTGAAGTTATATTAATAGGTGTAGTTGCCACTATGGTAGATTCATCAGTCAAAGATACTGAAATAGTTGCTGTGCCAATCGCTAATCCTGTAAGTAGTCCATTAGAATCAACTGTAAATACAGATGTATCAGATGAAGTATAAGTTAGATTTGGATTAAGAACGATTCCGTCATTATTCGTAACTTGAACATTTAACTGTACTGTTTGTGAAACTGCAAATGATAAATCAGGTGATAATATAGAAATTTTATAATTATTTTTTATTTCTTCACTATTAAAAGCAATTCCATTGATAAAATCATCTTTATCATTCTTTTCAACTTTACTCATACTAATCTTTAAAACACCTAATGCAGTAATATCATCAATTCCAGTCACCTCATATGAATATTGACCTAATATAAATCTTTGTTTTTCATAAATAGTTGATGTTTTTTCATTGCTAGGTATCTGTACAACAATTTTACCTTCTAATAAATCAAATTTATCTTGGTTATCTATTCCTAAAGAAGAAACAGTTGTAGAAGATACCACACATGGAACTGAAATTATATCGTTTAAAACTGATGTTTTATCGTAAAATTTAAGTGTGTTTGTACATTGTTGTAATTCAGCATCTTTATAAAATGTATTATCATTAATATCTGAAGTAACCAAATATTTATGAATGTTATCGTCAACTATTGAACCTCTGTTAATAGTAATAGTAGACAAGCACATTACTTTGCATGTATCTTTAAATTCATTAGCTTGACTTACATGTTTTTGAATAAGAAATGTTTGCGGTATAGTGTCAATAAAACCATCTACTCCTTCAAAATCATCTAAATGCATAGTAAATAATTCGATACCATCATGTTTAATTTTTTCTTTACTTTGAGTATGATAATTCGTAAAATCTTCCATATCACACCACCTTACATATAATCATCATCAAAATATAGTGCATAAATTTCATCTATAGTATATTTTTGTTCTTCTATTTGTGCTTTAAAACTATTACATGTATTTTGATATGATTTAATCCCAATTTCTTTTTGGAACGGTTGAAAAATTGTGGTAATATGTGATAACTGATTCTTTAAAAAAGCTAATCTAAGATAATTTGCAATTAAAAGTAATTCACTATCTTCTAATTCTTTATCAATTGTTTCTGTAGTATTATCACATTTAATATTCAACCCTGTACGATTATTGAAATATCTAATAGCAGATTGAATGGCAATATACCTCTTTTCATCTGTATTAGGTAAATTTATATCATCAGTCGCACAATTGGTAATAAATTCCTTATAAATTTCACTATATGTAGTATTTGCCATTCAATCCGACCTTCCTATCTTATATCATTTATAAATTATTTTTCGTCTTCATCATCAAATAGAATATCTTCAGGTACATTAATTTTTTCAGCTAATAATCTTAATTTACCTTTTGAATCTAATTTAATTTCTTTTGCAACGTCAATAAAGAAACTAATTTCGCCCTTATCTTCTATCTTATCAAGTTCTGCTTTTAGGTCTTTTACAGTACCATTTAATAACGCAATAATTTCTTCTTTTGCATGTCCATTATTTTGATACTCTTCAGGTAAATTTTCTACGGCTTCTTTTGCGGTATCTGAATCTTCTATTATTTTTAATTCACCATCAATAAAAACTACAGTATTCATAATCAAATACTGTACAATTTCTTCTGGCAGTTCTTTAATATCTACATAAGTTCCTTTACTTCCTGCCCATTCATATGTTCTCAAAAATCCATCAGATGTAGAATAATTTACTGTAAATGGATAATTTCTGTATCTTGCCAATTTAATCATTTTTTGTTTTGCCATTATTTAATCTCCTTCATAATTTTACCTATATTTATTCAATTCATATCTCATAATTGTGATTGCATGAACGAAACTTTTTAAATTCACACTCACTGTTTTATTAATAAAATCTGTTAATAATTGATTTAATTTTTCATCATCATTGTTTTCAAAGATAAAATAAACTGTATTAATTCCATTAAATTCAGAATCAATTAATTTAAAACCATTGACATACAATAATGCAGACAAATAAAAATCCTTTGTTTTGTATGTCTTCATATTTTTCTGCTCCAATTAATAATTAAGAGGATAGAAAGTACTACCCTCTTAATATTTTTATATATTGACTATAAGCTTACCTTAGAAGTATCAGATTCTTTAATGTATCCAATTGCTTCTCCGTAGATAAGTTCTACAGATGCATCCTGTTTAATAATCATCTTAATTCTTTCATCTTCAGGATTCTGTTCTGTATACTGTCTCATTCCACCATACTCTACAATAATAAATGGTTTTGCACCAACAGCAGAACTGAACATATAACCTTCATTTACTGGAAGTTCAGTAGCAGAATTTGTTTCATCTGTAAATGGATTAATTAGGTTTACAGCAGTTGTTCTACCAATCTGAGTAATATTTAATGCATTTAGGAATTCATCCTTTGTTTTATCACTATAAAGAGTAGAACCTACAGCAGTAGTCTGTTGATTAGCAAAATAATCAATTAATAATGTATCAGCTATGAATACAGGTTTACCACCCATTCCTACTCTTGCAATAGTAGATGCAACTTTATTGAAATTTGCTAAAGTTACACCAGAAGCAGATTTTACATTGTTTGTAGGAATCTTACCAGCAGTAATAGCAGACTGAATTAACTTCTGAACCTGTGCAATGTAAAGTCTTACTTTAGCTTCAGCAACATCATCGACTAGCTTTCTAAAGTTTGTTACAGAATCAGTCACCATATCCATTGGTTCATAATAGAAACCAGTCTGGAATGTCTGAGGAATTGCAACAGATTTTTCGCCAGAACTTACTCTTGTAAGGTCAACACCAGTACCAGTTGCAGACCATTTGAACTTAGCCTTAGTCTTTCTAGGAATTACATATGAATATACATCATTACCAGTCTGACTTGCCATAGTAGCAAATAAAGGTAATAACTGAGTTTCTTTAGCTTTTGCAATAGCATCTGCCTGTTTTACTACAATATTGTTAAACTGATGTAATGCAGATGGGTCAGCAGATTCACTACCATCACCAAAAACCTTCTGACAATAAGCCTTAATATCAGCTTCGTCAGAAATTTTATTCTGTTCATCTGTAATCATAGTGTTGTTATATACTCTTGAGCATAGAGCTTCAAGTTTCTTTAAATCGTATGCCATAATTTATTTTCTCCTTTTTATGTATATAATTATTTTAAAAATTTTTATATTTAGTTTATAAAATTAGATTAAGCTAAATTTAATTCTAATCTAATTACTGGATATCCTTCGATTGAAGTACAATCAACATCAACAACTGTAAACTTATTTACTGAAGTTGCGTAGTCAGCATGAGCTGAAGCTGAATCAGAAATGATAAACTTCTTAGTAGTTACATCAAAGTGAGCAACCATACCATTCTTTAAAGTTGTAACTCCTGCATTCTTTGTAAATGACGATGTTTCAAATCTAACAATCCTGTTAAATAATACGCATCTTACTGGTTCACCTACTGCATTGTAGCAATCACATAACTGTTCACCATCAATAAATCTTCTTTCTACACCAGCAACTAAAACTGCTTTATGTGTTTTATCTGCTAACTGTGTAACTGTTCTGTTACCATCTGCATCAAAACCTAATTCCCCAAGGGTAAAGTTGTCTATATCTGCTCCTGCTACAATTGCACCATTAGGTAATACATCAATACTAAACGTATTTACATTACCTACACCATGAGTACCCTTAGTCTTATAAAAATCCATTCCTCTACTTGCCATAATAAATTTCTCCTTTACTTATTAAATAATTTTTTATTTGTTCTGTAAGTTAATCTTTATATCTACTATCAAAATCAGTAGAAATAGGAATTAACTTTTCATTTTTACTTGAAAGTTGTTTAACTTCAAATGGTTCTTCAACCTTCAATTGAACTAAATCAACTAACTTGCTATTTAAAGAAAGAATTGCATCCTTACCTTCTTCACTTGAATTAATAGACTTCTGTAATAATTCCTGCACTTCTTCAGTGTTATATGTATCTAATCCATTAACTGCTTTAAATTTTGCTTCATAATATTCTTTCTTTTCGTTTAAAGCTTTTTCAACTGATTCTGCATTAAACTGTTCTACAATAGGTTTCATTTCTTCAACCTGAGAATTTAAAGATGTGATTGTTTCAGTTGCAGAATTAAATTGAGTAGTTAAAGTTTCTTTTTCTGAATTTAAAGAAGTAATAGTTTCATTAGCTACTGTTAATTCTCCATCTTTTTCATTAAGCTGTTCAGTCAAGGTATCAATTTCAACTTGCTTTTCATTTAAAGAATTTTGCATTACTTCGGTTTCAACCCAAATAACATCACGTTCTACCTTAGTCTTTTCACCTAAATTAATTGAAATATCTGTTTCAGTTTTTGTATAAGTCACCTTATAATAAACATACTTGCTTTCTTCGTATGTTTCATAAACAAAATATGTATCAAAAATATTCCAATTTGAAACATAAACATTATAAAATTCATCTGCTGTCATTGTCTTAGATAAAGTAGTCATAATTTTTTCTCTTATATCACCAAAAGACAATTCACATAATTGTTTATAAAATAAATTTTCTTCCACTAAATTTTCCTCCTTTTGTGAGTTATTGTTTTTATTTATATCAATTTCCTTATTTTCATTTAAGGAACTTTGATTTAATATTGCTTGAGAAATTGCTTTTTCCCACTTTTGATTAAAAGATACTAATTGAGATGAATTATAAGCTGGAGAAACTATTCCTGTTCCATTTTCGCCTGAATTCAAAATTACATGCCCTGTAAAAATAAGGGGACTTTGAATATACTGAATTCCATCTTTAACTTCATAATTTCTATAAAGATATTCACATGAACTTTTCAGTGGAATTCCTGCATCCCACATTTCTTGAATTAATGCAACGATATCAGGATTTTTGTCATTCCAAATAAAAAAATCTGCTAATAGTGCAGACTTTTCATTTCCATTTTCATCTATAATAGTTCCAATATACCCACCAGTTTCATTTGTTGTACCTATAGCAATTGTATTTGTTGCTATAATATCATTTCCATTCCTGTCTTTTGTAATATATTCTCCATGTGTACCAAAGTGGTCATTTTTTTCATTATAATCAGTAGTTTTAAAGTATTGACACATCAGTGGTTTTAGTCGTAATGTTGGAGATGCTTCAATTGCTAATTCTTCACTAACAATTTGTTTATTACCACTAACATCGAAGTCAAGTATCACGAATTGTAAACGTGTGAGCGTGGGGTCATCTTCTACAGAAGAAATTGCATTAAGTTGTAAACTGCATAGTCCTTTTAAATCTTCCACATTAATCAACCCCTTTCTTTATTAAATTCATCTATAAACCATTGCTTTATTTCATCTATACTCATATTTTCAAACCCATTAATAGGCTTTACAAGCTTAGTACCAGAATAAGTAATGATTACATTTTTATCATTTTTAATTACCAATAAATCTTCTTTTTTCAATATAATCACTCCTATTCTGGTAAGTCATTTCCATCATTAGTTTTACTAATTACGGAATTTTCATTGTCGGGGTTATCATCTTTCGGTTTTCCATTTTTATTATCACCTGTAGTTGTGTAAGTAGATTGATATGGTTTAATTTTTTCTGGTAATTTCATTTCTTCTAATTCATATAAAGATTCCTTTATAAATTCGTCAAAATTTACACCACTTAATGAATCTACAATAGGTTTAACCGCAAAACCTTCAGCATGAAGTTTAAATAAAAATTCAAGCTTTTCTTTCTGAGTAATTGGAGTTTCTTTATCATAAATTAAATGGTAATCATCTGCCACAGAAGCAGGTAATATAATATTGAATAACTTTTGATAAACTTCTGTTTCAATATCTTCAAGAACTACACCTATCTTTTTATAAAGCATATCTAAATTAATTTTTGCAGAAGCAAAATTAGAGCCTGTACCATTAGAAAGTGAAGCAGAAGTACCATAAGCATATGTAATATCATTATTAGTCGAATCAAATTTAGCAGGTTCTAATGCATCTGATTTCATATCAGGAAATTTTAAATCTACAAATTCAGGCACACCAACCACAGTAATTCCTTGCGACTCACTTTTCTCTAAAGCATTTTTAACATTAGTAAAAATCTTTTTCTTTATAGCTTTACCTAATTTTAAATTCCCATATTTATCAGGGTCTTTTGAATTACCAATAGTTAAAACTGCTATTGCTGATATAATTTTATTTGCTATAGCTTTTTCTAAATCCTTCAACTTTTTCTTATGCTTTATATCAAATAAACCTGTAGTACTCCAATTAATACCAAAAGCTTGTGAAAAATGTAGTGTATGAGTTCTTAAACACACACTTCTGTCTTGTGGTAAATCTACATATTTATATTTCACTGTGTCTTTCTGATAATTGTCATAATCTTCTTGTGTTATATAAGGATACAAATTTTTAAATAATATAGCTCTTACATCGCTAGATAGTGAACTAATATATGACATATCAACACTAACTACCCATTTACCAAATAATCTATATCTTGGTATAAAATACCGTACATCATCAAATATATATAAATATGGATTTTTAGCATCACCAATCCAAATTCCAGTTAATGTGCCAACAGAAATTAATTGGCTAATTAGGTCTCTTGTTAATTGTTTATGTCCTACTTTATTTAAAGCTTTATTACACTTTGCCAAATTCTTTTCATAATTTTTTGTTTTTTCTAATACATCAATTTTGTAGTTAAGAGTAGGCAAAACTTTTGCCAAGTCAAATAATTGAAATACTTCACCATTGCTTATATAGTTATACATTGCATAGTTTGATAATTCGAGTATATAATTATCTGGACTACTTAAATATGTTTGTAATTGTTCTGCGGAAATATCTTTTAAAATATCTTGCATATACATTTTAGAAAGAAAACCTTCAACAAAAGCTTCACCCATTGCATTATATTGTCTTTCTGTTTCAGGGTCTAAAGTTTTTCTCATTACATTAAAAGCCAAATATCATTCACCTCACTTTCTTTATTATTTTGTTATATTTTTTATTTATTGTACTATACATAGATTAATTCATCATCTTCGTCATATTCATTATCCATATTTTTTCTGTTATATTCTTCCATTTCGTTGACTACATTTAAACCATAAGCTAAACTTGTAGCTCTATCTCTTTTTTGGGTTTTTACAATTCTTTCATAAACAATATTGTTATGTCCTGTAGTATCTTGTTTAATGTTACTTAATTCTTGAATTAACAAATCTGTTTGAATAAAATTGTAATATTGGTCAAGAGTGATTTCATTATTTTTATATACAGAATCCATTTCTTCAGATGGTGATAGCAATCTCAAAGTACCATTCTCAAAACAAGACTTCATATATGTATACATAGTATTATTTAAATTATTAGTAGATGCGATTCCTCTAATTAAAGGTATAGCCCCTTTTATATTTTTACCTTTTTCATCATCATCTAAAACTAAAGGTGGATATTCTATTACTTGTTTAGTTTTTTCATCTGTATATTCCCAAGTTTCATAAAATAAAGAAGGTAATGGTTCGCCATTACCTCTAATATCTATTACTAATTTAATGGTGTTTGGAAACTTAATATGAACTAATTCTCTCAAATATTTCATTTGGTCTGGCAATGTCATACCATTGTGAGTTTTTGTATAAATTACTTCTTTAATATACATGCCATTTGTTTTAGGTTTTAATTTAATTACATGTGTGCAAGCATTATCTGAATTATTTTTAGAGCTAATTGCTACATCATGTACAATAATATATTCAGAATTTGATTTCTTTGGCTGTTCTAACTCACATTTTTCTAATATTCTACTAGGGTTTGTTAATTCGTAAGGATAATAACTTTCACCATTAGACCCTACAAATATTGCATTATACTCATAATCAAATTTATCCTTATTCATTGTAGGTTTTTCAAGTTCTTTAACAATATCTTCTTCTTCAAACATTCCTGCTTTTACTCCAACTTGATATGGAAGAGTACATGCATAATAGTCTTTAGAGCCAGTAATCATTTTATCATAATGAAATTTAAATCTTTTATATAAATCACTTGTCTTTAAATACGCTGAAGAAATAAATATAACCTTACCCTTTTCAGGTTTATTATGATATATAGCAGATTGTCTCTTTGTTTTAGTCATTGGAATTAAAATTTCTTCTATAATATCAGTTTTAACCAGCCGAGCTTCATCTATGAGTATCATATTGAAACGCCAACTTCTAGCTCCTTCCCCACCTTGATTTTGTGCTAATGAAATTGCTCTGATTTCAGAACCATTTTTAAAATTAACAACACAATCATCTGCTCCAGTCTTAATAGGAAAAGATATTTCTCTAGCTACATTCTCATTTTTAGCTAATTCACCTTTAATTTTTTGTATAATTACATTACGACTCTGTTGCCCCTGACCACTAGAAATACCTAATTTGATATTAGGATATAAAATTGCAACACATATAAAAAATACAGCAGTTAAGTATGATTTTCCTAATCCTCTACAAGCGATAAACATAGATGTTTGATATCTTGCCATTGCTCTTAAAATTAATCGTTGGAAAGGATATAATTTTAATCCTAAGATATCACATGCAAATTCGTCTATATAATATCTATAATATGATATAAATTTTACCCATTCGTCTATATCAATTTTTTCTTCATTTACTGGGTCATAACTTAAATTACTATCAAAATCATCATTTTTACCTTCTTTTATTACTCTACTTTTCTTACTAAAATTATTATGAGAAGCCATCTTATCACATCCTAACTAAACAGATTTTTTTATAGTAGAAAAGGCTTCTAATAAAATATCATAATCATCTTTTTCTAATGGAATATGAGTTGGTATCCATTGTTTTTTTTCAACTTTATCAAAAATCACCCCAAAGCAACCCAACGAAACATCATTAATACCTCTTTGACTTTCACTAAATTGAGCAGATTTAGATAATTTATCAAATGTTTCTTGCAAATCTTTATATTTTTTATCTGCTCCTGTTACCCCATTTGACATATCTTGGAATGCTTTGTTTACAGCTAAACTTGCTTGACAAATTTTTTTCGCATAATCTTTATGGTTTGTAGTAACTATTTTAAAATCATTTTTAAGTCCATTAAAATAATCATCTAAATAATCTATTTCATATTGCGTATAAAAACCATGCCATTCTTTTGAATATATTTTTTTTGAGTCTTCGTAATTTAACTGGTCTATATCTTTATTTAATTCATTATTACAATTAACTTCATTATCTATCTGAGGTTGGAATATGGAATTACTCCATGTCTTATCTTTAAATTCATTAATCCCTGAGTTAGCCATTCTGATATAATCTCCAAACGGATTATTTGGTTTCTTTTCCAAACTTCTTTTCCAAGAATCATAGAAAAATGGAAGGTCTAACGATTTTAAAACATCATATATAGTTTGAATATTATTAATATCTATTTTCTTTTTAATACATGTTTTACATATTTGTGCCTTACCATCTGAACCACATAATATATTTTTTGTATTATAGTAGTTATCCAATGTAAGTGACCTATGACACTCTGCACATTCTTTTTTTGTTTGATTTTTTACTGTTTTTGCCATTATTCCATCACATCCTTTTATCCAAATTAAAAGAAGTTAGTATTTCAGCTAACCTCTTTTAAATCTTCTTCTTTTATTCTTCTTAATTTACCAAAATCATAATACTTCTCATATTGACTACAAATAACTTTGGAATTATCAATATCAAATTTAATCCATGTATGTCCTGAATTTATATATTCTTTTGCGTAATTTAACATTTCTAATAAAACTTCATCGGATGGTAATTTGTCATTTAGTGAAATAATTCTTACCTCTTTCCATCCCTTACTTAATAAAAAATATTTTCTTCGCTTTTCTTTATTGTTAAATTCATCTTGAGTTAAATCACCCATTTTTACAGATAACGCATGACCACTTCCGTCATACTCACAAAAAATTTTATCTTTAGGAAAAGCGATATCCAAACAACAATTATCAATTGGATAGTTGAGTTCACCATTGAATAAATTCCCTAGATAATCCTGTTGTCTGCTACTTTGACCAGTTTTATTTCGTCTATTTTCATTGGATGACAACCATATGTATTATTATTAAATTCAATAATCTTTTGTTTTACTTCCTCTGACTGAAACGCATTATCTACACCATATTTCTCTTGACAAGTATTTTTATATCTTTCTTTATATTCATCGGTTTGAGAATATAACATGCCATATTTATCAATTTGAGTATTTTTAATCTTATCTATAAACTGTGGCACTTTACTTGCATTATCATATCCATATTTATCTAGGCATGTTTTTATATAACATTGTTTATATTCGTCTGTTTGAGTATAAAATTCAACTCCATATTTATCTAAATTTGTTTCAATAATTTTATCTTTTATTTCGTCTCTCTCAAATTGATTTGAAACTCCATAAATTTCTTGATTACTTTCAGAGCATTTTTTATACCAATGTTTCTTACAACAATCTTTATGTATAATTCCATTTTCTTGTGATTCATTATATTTCTGCCATGTTTTAGTAATTTTAGTTTCTATTCCTTCTTCCAAACAATAATCACATAATATGTCAACTTTTGCATGTGAATTATCAGTTAAATGTTCTACAGGAACAATAAAACGACCTCTCCACTCATATTTATAACCTAATTCTTCATAATGTTTTTGAGTTGTTGGACTCCATCCAATTTCTACTTCTTTTGTTAATAGCATATTTAGCCCATCCTTTTATAATTCCTACCCTAAATTAAATAAAAGAAGGCTGTGTGGATAGGTTACACAAGTGAGCCAATTACCTCTCACTCTGCCTTCTTTTCTGTACTATATTTAAAGCACAATAAAACCCACGCAATAACCAAAATTATTCAACGTGAGTTCAATCTACTTTAAATTATCATTTACTTTTGTAATAATTTTATATTTATTTCGCTTAAAAATAAATAAATCTTAATTACACCGTATAAAATTCATCTTTTAAATGCTCTATGGCAGTAATCCACCATCAAAGTTACCAATAAAATTTTCCATCTTTAATCTACATTCATCAAATCCAATAGCTTTACCTATGGTAAAAATATCTGCAACAAACTGAATTGCACAATCAGGACAGAAATCTCTATTAAGTAATTCTTCAGCTTTATCCATAATGAATTTTACTTCTACATCCATATCTTCGTCATCTTCACAATTGCAATATTCATATTCATCACAGTCAATTAATTCGCAAAACATTTTATCGCCAATTAATCTTTCTCTAGCAACTTGGCTATCAATATCTGTAAAAATGAAATAATCACATTCACCTATATTATGCATTTTATATGTATCATTTCTACACTTAGCAGATTCAATAGAAAAATCGCATTCATTACCAAACCAAGCTACAGAAATATAGTATTCATTACAATCTGTTTCTTCCTTAGTATCAACTAATCCATAATTTTCATATAAATGCTCTGCCAATTCTTCTTTTAATTCTGCATCACATACTACTACAAAGCTTTCTTCGTCTTCTAAATGTCTACTAACAATATCCATTAATTCACAGAAACATATTTTATTTCTTATCATATTTTCTCCTTATAATCTACCATTTTCATCAATATCATTCTTAACTTTTACTGATTCAATAGTTGCTTGTTTATTAATTTCGGCAATATCTCTATTATTTTCTACAGCAATAAGAGTTAAAATTAATTCATTAGTACTTTGAGCTGACATACCATTTCCTGTCAAAGCACTATATATTCCAGCATATTTCATTCCAATTTCAACACCTTTATGAAATTCGTCTGAATCTGAATATAATTGTTCATCTATCAATATAGGAGTTTCAAAATATGTATCGTTAGTAGAAATACAAGATGATAATTCTTCGTTATCTAGTTCCTCGCTAATTTCCTGTTCAATATTTTTATTTTCTTCCATAATTAAATCCTTTTCTTTCCTAGATTATTTCGTCAATAACGCCAAGAGATAAAGCTTCTTTCGGACTCATCCACCAATCAAACTTACGCCTTTTAATATCTTCTAATTGTTCGTCTGTAATCTTTGTATGATTAATTATTAAATCCTTCATAATATTCCAAGTCTTTTGAGTTTGTTCAACTTCTTCTTCCATATCCTGAAGCATACCCCACGTTGAACTTGACGGCTGGTGGCACATTATTTCCGAATACCTTAAAGATTTACGATTACTACCAACTAACAATATCATAAATCCCATTGATGCACTTAATGAATGAACTGTTGTGTTAATGTTGTATCCTTGTTCTTGCAGAGATAACATTTTTGAAATCAAAGCTAGACCATTCATACAATATCCACCTTCACAGTCTAAAACAATTTCAATATCTTCTTTTGTTTGTTTCTTATTATCTAACGAAACAAGTCTGTCTAATATATGAATAATTTTACAAACACTTTCTCTTGTAACCATTTCATTAAAATAGATTCGTCTATCTCTTAAAGCACTTGTTACAAAAATTTCATCAAGTAAACTATCCTTCTGAATTAGTTCCATATTTCACACTCTATGCCTTTCTAAAGTGTTATGTATATTTATATTTATACATTTTGTAATATTTTTTATATTTAGTTTAATACAATTTCAAAATTAACAATATTTTCATCATCAAATACTATTAATGTTTGAGATGCTTTTCCAAATAATCTTTTACTCTTAGCATATTCATCAACTCCGCAAAGTGAACCATTGACAAAGACCTTTGAAAAATGGAATGATTTTTCTGCTTTCTTATGGTAATGTCCCATCAATACAATATCTGCAATAATACCAGTTGAAAGAGTTAAGTCTTGAATTACTGTATTAGGATTTTCCAAATGCCCATGTACAGCAAAAATATTCTTACCATTCAATTCAAAATAAGCAATGCTTTCATCAATAATATTTTCAATAAACTCAAAATCATCTAAATTAGTTAGCCTTGCTTTTAAATACCAATCAATAATCTTTCCAAAATTTTCTTTTTCAATATGTTCTTTAAAATTTTTATTTAGTCTTGAATGATTATCAGATACACTAACATACTTAATGTTTAATCCAAAATTATGTAATTCATTAATAAAATAAGCAAATAATTCTGATACGTGCATGATTTGTTCTATAGAATCTTCTTCAGACATTACACGACAAGTAACATGAATTGCACCCTCCATCAAATCTCCAAGATTAGCAATATATAATGTACCAACATTCATAGTTTCACAATATCTTATTGTATCAAAAATTAATTTATCAACTCTATCTTTTGCAATTAAAGTGTTAAATTTATTCCAATAATTATCTGATATCTTACCATAATGCCAATCACTACATTCAAGTATGGCAGATAATTCACCATCTAATTGTTTTTCTTTAGGTTGATATTTAAACTCTGGAAGATTAAAGGCTATTTCATATATCATATCCATAATATTTTCAATTCTAGCTTCATCTCTAAGAGTTTTTCGATATTCTCTTAATTTATCGGCAGTCTTAATTTTTGTTTTATATAATTCATCTTCACGCTTATCTATTTGTTCTAATCTTTCAAGTAAAACTTCTTCGCTTATATATTCATCTTTAACTTCAAGCCACATATTTTCCCAACTCTGATAAACTTTACGATAAGCACTTTCATCAAAATCTTCATTAAGTTCTTTTCTACAGATTTCACCTAATTCTTCATTTGATAAATTTCCTATGTCTTGTTGATATTTATATACTCTCCATATAAAGTGAAGTCTACTTTCACCTTCCATACGTTTTAAATTTTCTTCCATAAATCCTTTTTATCCTTTCTTATCCTTTTATTCTTATTTCTTTATAATAAAAAATTCATTCACACCAATATTTCCAGTATCTAAGGGAGTAGAAATAATATCTACCCCCTATACTAGAAAGAAAGGATTAAGAATGAAAAAAGTAACTTGTAATGTTATTTTTTAAATTTACATTGTGTGATATTTTATATTTATCACGATTAAAAATTATAAATGACAAATTGTATCTTTGACTGTTGAAATAATTCTTGTAGTCTTATTCATTTTTCTAAGTTCATCTTCAAGTAAACCCTTAAAATGTAACTTACCATCTATATCCCCATGCAATAAATATATTTTTTCACATTGAATATCTTTTAAATAATTCAATAATTCATTTTGCTGAATGTGAGATGAATATGAATTTAATACAGTTAATCCACACTTATTTTTATATGATACTCCATCAACTGTAATATTCTTCTGACCACTTTTTATTTTACCTGCGATACTATTAGGAGAACTATATCCACATGTTATTATACAATCTTTTGGATGTTTAATATATTCACATAAATAATTTACAGCTCTGCCCTTTTGGAGAAAACCACTTGATGAAAGTACTATCTTAGGACTATCATTTTCTACACATGCACGACTTTCTTTATAATCAGTAATAAATTTAACATTCTCCCAATTACAAGCATTTTCAAATAATTCTAGGTCATCATCTTTTAATACTTTTTTATATACTTTTGTAATTTCCCAAATCAAAGGACTATCTAAAATTATTTTAGTTTTAAATGATTTATCTTCATGGTACATTAAATACAAATCTGTAAGAATTTGTTGCGACCTCGATAAACTGAAGACTGGAATCAAAATTCTACCCTTTTGAATATCACACACTTGATGAATGGTAGTCTTTAATTTTTCTAAATCTTTTTGTCTATCAGGTTTAAAATTCTTATCAGAGTCACCATACGTACACTCGCTGATTACAATATTTGCATTAGTGCATTTATCTAAATCATCAACATAATAATTTTTTAAATTTACTCTGCCTAAATCACTGGTGTACAGAATCTTTGAAATATGTCCTGAACTTTCTTTTATGAATAATTCTAATTGACAAGCTCCCAAAAGATGTGAGTTATGTAAAAATCTAAAGCTTATTTCTTCATCTAAATTATATATCTCATTATAATCATAGGTTTCAGTAAGTTCTATCATTCGCCACACTTCAGATTCAGTGTAGTAAGGATATGTTTCTTTTCCTTTTCTATGAGTTACCGTATCTGCTTCTCTTTCAATAATTTTTGCTGAATCTAGCCCCATAGGTTTCATAAATTCTTTTGTAATTTCTGTACAAATAATTTTACCATCAAAACCATCACGAATTAATTTTGGGACTCGACCTACGTGGTCTTGGTGAATATGGTTGACAAATACATAATCTATATTTTTAGGTTTAAATGGAAAAGATTTTGCATTGTCTTTAAAGTCGTTAATGAGATTATTTGTCTGTATTGTTCCACATTCAAGTAATATATTTTTATTAGGCGTTTCGATTAGAGTCATTGAGCCTGTGACTGCTTCGCTATTATTACCTAAAAAGGTTATTTTTATTTTGTCTTTCTTCTTACCCATATATCTTTTCCTTTACTAAATTTATTTTATCTGAGTTAAGTTATTGTATAGGATGTTTATTTAGTTTTTATTTTGGCATAAGTGGAGCGACTCGAACACTCATTATTCAGATTTGGAGTCTGACAGTTTACCAATTAATCTTACACTTACATATTGGTCTGAATAGAAAGATTTGAACTTTCGACCTTCGCATCCCAATTGCGACACTCTACCAAACTGAGCTATATTCAGATATTTTTATTTTTATCACGACAAATAGAGCATTGAAAATAAATTCTTTGCTCTATTTTATCATTAAGAAACTCCCTCTGTTTTCGTGTATATTTAGTTTGTTTCCCTATTAGTTTCAACTTTTTTATGTATCTAATCACTGTAAATGTTGTAATTTAAAGGCTGGAGTCATATATGGGGTATGGAAATTATTGCTTTCTGAGTCTATCTTTATCTAATTTGCCTATTCTTTGACATCCTTTACTACACCATACTTGGTCTATCATATTAGGATTAATTTTGAATCTCTTCCCACATATCGGACAAATCTTCCCTAATCCTTCGGTATTGAATTTTAAATTCTCAACAATTTCTTGTCCAAAACATGCCCATAATAATTTTTTATGTGATGATTTTCGTTTGGTATATAAATACTTAACTAAAGTATCAACAATAAATTCTTTGTCATATGGTAACCTTAACATTCTATTTCTTATCTTCTGATATATATATAAATCTTGTTCTGGTCTATAATCTTCATCTTCAAATTCATATTTAAAATATTGATGAACGTTCCAATAGTCATATGCTTTAATTACAATTTTACTTTCTTTTGTTAATTCAAACTCTTGCTTATGTAATAATAAACAATGATTCATTTTACTTACTGTATTTGAAATTAATAATGGATTACTAGGGATAATTGTATCAAGCATATTCATAGGGCTTCTATTTACTTCGGATACTTGATATTCTTCTTTATCCTTTGCATACACAAAGAAATGTGGTAATTTTAATTTAGTATATCTTTTAATTAAATCGTCTTTATTATTTGGTCTTTTAGGCATATATAATGTTTTAGCCATATCAATGCAGAAATTGTTTTCCATACATAATAGTTTAATTACATCAATTTGTTCTTGTTTTACTTTACCACAATTCCAAATCTTAGATATGTTATTACTATATAGTCCAATCTTACCACCCCTATATGCCGATTCTAACCCCTCAAATAATACATTACTATTAATTATCTGACTTGGAGCTTTTTTCATATCATAATATAATGGAACAATATCTTTCATATTTCTTTTAGCTATTCTACATAATAATTTATCTGCCACAACTAGAAGCTTATCGCCATCTACATCAAACATGAGATATTTACTAATTAAATCTTTTGTACTTGTATAAATGGCTTTTCCTTTAAACCATTTTTTAGTATTCTCATTAATTACGTTTTGTCTTACAACATGTTCTCTATAAAGATGTGGACTTCTCAAGCAATCTAAATCAATTCCGTTTTTATAAATAGAACAACTAACTTCTCCATCATTCAATAGTCCATCAGGATTTTTTATACCTAAAAATAACCATTCACTAAAAGCATATAAATCAGGTAATACAAAAGTATATTTTCCTTTAATTGATAGTTTTCCTGCTTTACCTTCTTTGATAAGACTATCTCTACAATCTTTTAAAATCTGTCTATTATATTTATCTCTCATTAATTCAGGATAGATTTCTAATGCTTGTTGCATATAATTTTTATTTGTATTAAATCCAGTTACTCCTAATAATTTCATCATGGTACGATAATCTGAACCGATACTATTAATATCATTAATTGTTCTTTGTGCCAATCTAGTCATTTCTTTCTCAGTAATATCAGATAATGTTTGAAGCATTTGATAATTTATTTGTGCATCAGGAATATTTTCTTCTTCAACATTACAAACACATGCTTGACAATTATATTTTTTAAAATTAGTTTTATAATGTTCCCATGAATCGTAATACTTCCACATTTTAAACTGACTTTTTGTAAAAATATATCTAATATCTTCAGCAATAATATCTCGTTTTTTACCATAGATATCTGGTATAATTCCAATTTTGGGATTTTTATATTTATCTCTCCATTCTAAAACTAAATTATAATAATCAAATACACCCATTAAACCTTTTACCCAAGGTAAACGTACCATTTCATTATCACCATCAAGCATATATCCACAACCATCAGTATGAGGTATCGGTACACTCATGGTTTTTCTAATAATTTCATATGTATTATCATTAATAAAATCTACTACACTTTCAACTAGAGTTTCAAAATCATCAACCACAATAGATTTATCAATATCAAAATTTTCCCATATATCTGTTGCACTATTATTTAAACTATAATATGCAAGATATTTATTAGCATTAATTCCACCTTTAGAATTAATAATATCCCATGTTAGTCCGCAAGTAAGAGTATTTTCATATTGCTTTAATAATGACTCTTTTACACTCACAAATTTTTTAGTTCTAATTTGACCTGCACTAGCACTAAACAAACTGTATTTTTGACCATTATATAAAAAACCATGTTTAATTAAATCTTCAGCAACTTGAAAATAATATACTTGAATTACCATAATATCATCTGTTAGTTTATTAGTTTTAAATCTTAATGTTCTTGTAAGATTAGATTCAAATATTGATATAACTTTTTTATCATTGATACTGTCTGTTCTTAACACTCTTAACTGATTTAATTTTCTTGTATTTTCAAATTCATCATATAAATGTGATTTAAATTTGTTAATTATTTTATTTATTCTCTTTAAATGAAAATCATAATGTTTATATTTTTTATCCTTTTTATATCTCTTTTTAATCTTAGTTCTAATTGAATAGCATTTAGATAATCTTTTATGTATTTTATGTTCTGTATCAGTATAAAAACAAGCAGTATCAAAACTATATAAATGTATTTGTTTAGTTAATGCCAAATTATCGCCTACCTTATCTCAGAAACCCAGTTTTTCTTACATAATCACCGTTACCAGTCATATCATAAGAATCTCTAGTTTCTGTACGTTCTTTGAATATATAATCATCTAAATTAATGCCAATATCTTTTGTATTAGGTTCATTTTCTTCAAACTCACCTATTTTACCATTATGTATAGTTAATTCAATTTCAATATCAGGTTCAAATTCACAGTCTTCACTATATGTATCATATTTTTTTTCACAAAATCCATATTGTCCAAACATACACTTTTCACACATTGTCATTTCATTTTCAGTCATATTACTTCTCATCCTCCATATCTAAAACATCAATCTTAATTTCCATAGGTATTTCAGTATGGTCAAATAAGAACTTGTCTAAATTCTCTCCGTCAATAAAAAATGATATAATACTATCTTTATCTTGAATCTTAAATAATCTGCCCTGACCTACAAATTCAATTGTGTTGCCAAATGAAACCTGAATATCAATAGTTTCATCATCTGCATATAGTCTTTCTAACATTACCGATAAATTGAACTGAGCAGTATTATCATCATTTTTTAATATGTATTCATAATCATGTTCAGCTAATTCAAGTATGCCACTTAGGTTATAACTTTCTTTTATTTTATTTACTTTGTTGTTCATATGTATTTTTATCTCCTTAATATGTAATATTTTTATATTATATTTTTTATTTATTATGGTTAATTGCTTGATTTAATTAATCCACATATGTAATATATAAATTGTCAATATATTTCTTTAATTCTTTTTCATTATCTATAGAATAAAATTCTTCAAGTCTATTATGTTCTTTTAACCATTTTTCTAAAGTATCTAAACATTTTTCATGATTCCATCTAAAACATTCATAACCATTAATTGTATCTGTTGTGGCTTTTTTACTAATGATAGCTTCTCTTTTAGGTTCTGTTGCACCTTTTGATGGTTTAGCTAATCCAATTACTTTAAAGAGTTTACCCACTGTTTTTGAACCAATTGACACTCTAAATCTATTTCCAAAATCAGCTTGACTTTCAAATCCCCATTTATTTTTGTCTACTCTATATGTATTAATTGTAACCTCTAACTTTTTATCATTATCACTTAACATATCATCTATTTTATTTGACAATTCTTCATGTATAATCTCAACTTTAGATTCCAATTGTTTAGTATCGTTTTGCAATTGTTCCATTTTTATATATAGTCCATTCATTTTTCTGTTCATAATTTGTTGCTGAATAAAATCTAATTCATCGTCACTCATATTTGATATATCATATTTATTATATAATTCAATTTCATTTATCATATATTATTCGATTACCTCCACATCAATTATTTTATTATTTGGCAAATAAGTTCTAATATCTTCACACCATTTTTCTACAGAATTAATTATATCTACTAAATTATTCAAAGCAACATCACTATCAAGTCTTTCAAGAGTCCTAGAATATTTTATAGGAGCTAATTCAGTTTTTAAAAAGTTATCAATTTTAACTGCTAATCCTGATAATTCTGTAGCTGACTGAATTCTTCTAGCAATATCATCTTTTTCCTTATTTAAAAAATCAATTTGTTGTTTTAACTCTTTAAATTTTTTTGCTTCTGCTTCATTTAATTGTACTTTACGTTCTAACAAATTTTTATCTCTTTTTAATATCTCAATATCTTTATCTTTTATTGATATTTTAGATTTTAATATTTCAATAGTGTTATAATCCGTATTGTCAATTATTTCAGGTTCTTTATTTTGTTCAATAGATAATTTCCTTTCTAGCTCATCTTTCTCTTTTTTTAAAGTTAAATAAGCTTTGTTGATAGAAAGTTGTCCTTCATCTAATTGTTTAATCATTTCTTCCGAAGCATTTTCTGATATGTATTTTGCTTGACGATAAGTTTCTCCAGAACCAATACCTATATCATTTGCTACCTTGTCTCTTACACTACCTATATTTTCTCGACTTGCAGAATCTTGCATGTCGGAGTTTTGTTGTAAATTAGATAAAGAATTATTAGTTGCAATCTTTTTATATTCTTCTTCTAACATCTTTGCCCATGCCATTTTCTCATTAAAACTGAAATCTTTACGATTTTCATTCTCACTAATTTCTAGTTTTAATTGATGCAACGCATCTTTTACACTCATTACTTTAACCTCAATCTGCTGATATCCCAAATATTTTAATGCTCTTAATCTACGTTCTCCTGCAATTAATTCATATTCAGGTGTAACCACTGGTGGATTAATTAATCCAATTTCTTTAATATCATTAGCAAGCTCAGGTATGTCCCCAAAATCTTTTCTAATTCTATCACTAACTTTAATCTTATCAATTGATATTAACATTATGTATTTTCCTTTCTCTTATGTTTTTTTTATTTATTACACTTAAATTTCTAATTCAGAAGTTGTGAAACTTCTATACATACACTATACCATATCTACCATAGCTTGTCAAACAATTTAATAAAACTTTTATATTTATTACAATTAAATTTTATATTAAATATTTCATCAGAATATACCAAAAATATCTTTGTCGAAAACCTACTTTTTTTCCAAGGGTAAAATCTTTTTTCCAAGGGGCATTTACTTTTTTCCAAGGTTCATGTATTTTTTTCCAATGAACCCTTGGAAATAAGTACAAGGATATAAGAGTAGATGAATATATAAGATGAATTAATAAGATGATATACTGCAAAAATAAATTAAAATTCATTTTCTTGTAAAAATCGCTTACGCTCATATTTTTTTCTTTTATCTTTCTCGTCTTATTTCTTATTTTGTTTTGATTGAAATATTTTTGTTTTCAATTTATTAGATATAAAATTAATTGAATGTTTTTCTATATTATCATTATCAGATTTCCATTCTTCCCATAAAGGATAATATTTATTTCTGTATCTCTGATTTGAACTTTCAATTTTACTTCCTGTATTTTGTCTTAATAAATTGTTTTCAATTAGTATTTTATTAATTGCTATAATAGTTTCATTATTACTTCCCACGATACCTTTAATTTGTTCAAATGAAATTCTTAATGGATTATTATCCTTTTTAATATATTTCATCTGATAAACATAATATAATCTAGTAGCAACTTCTTTTGCATTTACAATTTTCTCATATTGTTGTTTATCCTTCTTATATTTCACTTTTAATTTACATGTTAATTCTTGTATTTTAAATAATGCTTCATCACTAATCTGTGTAAATATTTTAGAAATATAATCTGAATCAATAAGATTAATTATAAGTGGTTGTCCATTTGGTAATTCTTCTTCTCCAGTTTCTTTATTAAATGGCAATTCATAATAAATAAATTGATTCCCTCTTAATTCACTTAACCGTTCTTTAATAGTCTTATTGTCTGATATTTTGGTTATGTTTTTTAAATCACTATTATATATGTATATTTTGTTATTACCTCTGGCATATAGTTTAAGATAAACATATAGGTAAAATGCTCTAGTTGATAAATTAGGATATTCTATTATAGTGTTGCTGACTTGTACTTTATACAATGATTCTCATTCACCTCTTTTCGCATAAGTTTTATATTTATTGTTTTTAATATTGTGTTATATTTTTAAGATAACTCTAGTTTATCACATTTCTAATATTTGTCAATAATTATTTTTAATATTTTTTATTTATCACACTTGACTTATGTTTTTCTTCTGTTATAATATAGTTGTAAGATAAATAAAAATAAAAAATATTACATATAATAAAAATGAAAAGGAAAAGGAGATTTTAAACTATGAGTAATTTAGTAGAAAATATAAATATAAATACAAATAATATAGTTGGATTTAAAAACGATTCTATAAAGGAATCATTTGATGTATTTCTAAGCGAATATAAAAGTGAAAATACAAAAAAGAATTATACTAGATATATTAATCAAGCTTTTATGTATTTGATTGGTAAAGATATTAATACAATATCATTATCTGACATTCAAAATTTAAATCAAGGTGATATAAGAAAATATAGAAGTTATTTAAGGCAAAATTATAAAGACAATACTACTAACCAAATGATATTTGCATGTAAAGCATTTTTTGACTATCTTATTGATTGTGATAAAATAAATAAAAATTGTTTTCACATTAAAAAAATTAAAACTGAAGAAGTTGAAGTAAATTATGGTTCACTTACTGAATCAGAATTAGAAGGATTATATAATTATTGTTTAGGTCTTAAAGATAGAGGAATAACCAAAAAGTTATATTTTGAATTTTTAGCTACAGTTACATGTAGAAAGTCTGTTGCACAAGAACTTAAGTTTAATGATATAGTGCGTAAATTAAATCCTAGTGATGGAAAAGAATATTGGGTTATTAATTCATTTGATAAAACTAGAATTGTAGATAGAGCTATTACTGATGAATTTTATGATAGACTTAAAGTCAATTTTGATTCTTATGATTGGGTAGACCAAAAGAAAGGTCTTATATTTAATGTTGGAGATAAGACTTTAGAAAAAACATTAAACGATTATTGTAAATTTGTAGGTATTGACAAGAAAGGTAGAAATATTGTTCAACATAGTATTAAATCTAGTGGATTAGATATTATTCAAGATGCTTTTGGAGATATTAAGATTACTGCTAAAGCTGGAGGTCATGCAAGTATACAAACACCTTATAAAAAATATATTGGTAAGAATACAGATTATTCTCTACAACCTAGTATCTTATTATCAGATAGAAATAATATGAATTGTTTAGATGAATTGAGCAAAGAACAATTATTAGATTTAGTGAAAAATAGTGGAATGATTACTTTTAATAAAATATGTGCTAATGCAGAAAAAAGAGGTTTGATTTAATATCTAAGATATATGATGTATAAACCTAGTTTATCTGCATATAAATTTAAGGCTTATTAGCGAGTTTTATGGGGCAAATTTCAATTTTTGTAGGACTTTGGTATAAGTTATCCACTTACGATATAAGTCTATCTAAAAAGGCTGTTTTAATTAATATTTTATTGATAGGGTATATTGATTATTTTTATGTTAATATTATTAAATGCTAGTGTCTATATATTTAGATGCTAGTTTTTTATTGTAAAAATACGCCCCTCTATTATATAGATATAAAGGTATATTTCTTTAGTATGGTTTTCATATAGATTCAACATAAAAACAGACCTAAATAACGTTTTAAATGCAAGTTTGGTATAAGTTATCAATTGACAAAATAAAATTGCTTAAATCTTTTGTATGATTAATTTAAGTATAGAGTAGTGATATTATATTGTTAGTTTATATTAATTTGATTTTGCTGTGGCAAGTATGTATAATGAAATTGATTTAATATTTATCCTTTCATATTTTTATCCTTTTATTATATCCTTAGTCGGTGAGTGTATCGGTTAGGGATATTTTTATTTAGTTTTTGGGATGTTTTGTAAAATGTTTATATGGGTATAAGGTATAATTTTCAATGGGTTGAATGGATTTTGGTTAGTATTATTTTAGTGAATTTATAGGTTATTGGTAATTTTTATAAAACGGTATCGGTTATATAGAAGATTTAAGGATTTATTTTTGGTTTGTTGTGGGTTAATTGGTTAGGGTAAATGTTGATATTTCAACGATTGTTAGTTTGTAATTGGGTAAATACGAATGATTTTGTAGGTGATTTGATGTGATTAGTAATTGATTTTGTGGTTTTGATGAAACGGGGTAAGGGTTGTAATCAGTGGGTTTTTACGAAACGGTTACGAAACTGTTTTATAGAAATTTTAGAGTATGCAGTAAAATTAGAAAAATTAAAATACGAACTATTTTATAGATGCCAAAAATAATCAGGCGGTATGAGTAGAAGTGATATGGTGATTGTATACAATATAAAAAGTGTATACAATGTAAACTACGCCCCCACTACTGGAAATATATGCAATACAAATATTGGAATTTCAACGATTGCACATTACTTACAAGAATAATTGTATAGCAAACTTTACTGCATTAAAGTATATAAAAGATACAATCATTAAAATTGTATAGTATAATCTGAATTGTATATACATTATAGAATATTATACATAAATAAACTGGTAATATATGACATATTTGCTTTATATGCTGAGACTCTGCAACCATTGAAAACACGAACATTATTTGGCATAATTCAAATATCGTTTGCATAACATGGAGTGAGCCGGTGAAGTATTCAACGTTGTAAAAACAACAAACAATATTAAAAACTATATAATGTAATATTCAAAATTAGATTATGTTGTAAAAACAACGAAACATAAACCTATAATCAAATATAAACTACGTTGTAAATACAACATAATTACATACCATTCTACTATGAAATACATAATAAACAATACTATATAATATAATAATGAAAATTAGATTAAGTAATAATAAAAACTATATTACTATCCATCAACTGTCAACACTAATTTATTATAATCTAATCCAATACACAAAACTATATTGTAATAAATATAAAACATAATGTAATATTAATATATCACAATACAATATTTAATACCATATCACATACATTAATATCACATCAAGCAACATACATATATAAATACAAACATACATATATAAATACTAATATAAACATTATATCACATGCCATTAATACTATACAATATACTAATCATGTATAAACTAATCACATAATGACTCATAATACCATATATAATACATATACATTCAAATGCATAAACATACATACCATAAAATCCCAATCCAAACAAATCCACTCACACCACAAAAACCAAACCCTTCAAACCCACTAATTGCAACGCATACGCAACTACCAAAATAAGGAAGCTCTAATTTCCATTCTAAGCGACTTTCCCAAACTTCTCGACCACTAATACTACAAACAACTGCAATTTTATTCACATTATACATAATATGTAAGCCTTGAAACCATTGGAATATAAACGATTGACAAATAATGTATGTATAAATATATAATAATTATGTATATTCAATTATAATAAATAAAAAATATGGACAAAATACAACCTAAAAATCACATATAAAAAACTTGTATATACTTGCATAATATATTCACATTATATTAATGTATTAAATATAGTACATAGAATATAATAAATAAAATCTATACCACTATAAAAAATACATATACTAAATTAATTGTAATAAATAAAATAATAGTTGTAAAATAATATGAAAGTGATATACTATTAAGTATAAATTAATACATATTAAATAGCATATCACATATGGAGGTTAAACCATGAAAGCTTATATAATAGAAAAAACGGAGCAAGAAGCTGTCACACTAGCTAAAAAGTTACTACAGGAAAATAAAATAAAATCATATACCGAACCAAGACAGATAGTATCACATATTAGCAGAAAAACAAGACAACCAATATATAAATATCAGATTGAATGCGAAGAATAGGAGAATAGGAGAATATACCATGAACTTTAATGAAACTACAATGAATGAAATTGCAACCAAATACTACAACCAAACTACGCAATTAATACAAATATACCATACTAGCATAAAACACGCTAAAACAGGCAATTTTAAGCTTATAAACGTATCACAAGACATATAATATAAAACATGCTGAATTAAATAATATATCAATAGGATAAACCAGTACTAAAAATTTAATTTAAATAAATAAAAAAATATATTGACAATATAATAATATAGGAGTATACTATTAGTATCAATTAATAATAAATGATAGTTAAATGATACCTTAACTATGTTGCATCCAGTAAAGCTGTAGTGCATTGAATAAAAAGCTTATTCAGAAATAGCATACCTTAAGCATTGTGTACTTAAGGAGTGGAGAAAAAGAAAAGGAATACTTGCTAATAACTATCATGTATTATAAAATTATTACATATTTAAAGAGGTGTAATTATGTTAAAAAGTGATGAAATAAAAGAGAAGATAGCAAAGAAAAAAGAGCAGATTACTAAAAGGGAACAACTAAAAGCAAAGTATATTGCTAAAACTGAACCTACTGATTTTTGGTATAATGACGAAATAAGAAACCATGATAATAAATTAAGTGATTTAAACTGGCAATTAAACAAGTTAAATGAACAATTAGAAACGCAATTAAACAAGGAAAATGTACCTAAAATTCCAGCTATTGAAGAACTTTTGAACCAATGGGAAAAATCTTATCGAGAATATATTATAAAATGTAAAGAAATTCTAAAAGAAAAACACAAGGCTTATGAATTAGCAAAACAAGAATTTTATAAACAACACCCAAATTATAATTACGGTTCTGCTCATTGTTTTGACAAAGAAAATTATAAATTATATCAGAATTCCGTTGAAAAATTATATTTTGAATACAAGAAGTATTATGCAACACACATAGAAATTGACTGGGATTCTGAAAAGCTTGAAAGAGAGATAATATTGGAAAAGCAAAATAAACGTGTTGACTTAATTAATAGAGTGACAAAAGTTGTAGGAGAAATTAAAGATGTTGACCATTTACACTTTGGAGATAATTCGGGAATAAATGGTAAAATCATTGGTTCTAAATGTTCTGCTAATGTAGAAACAATATATGCAGGCGGTTATAATATCCAATGCTTACACTTTAGAGTATTAATCAAACCAATTAAATAAATATATTTTGAAACCATAGGAGGTATAAAATGAAAACTAAACAGGAACTATTGAGCAAATTATTTGCAACTTTAGCAGAATTACAGAGTAAAACAGCCACAGGAGAACTAGAAAAGCGATTAAGAATTGAACTTGAATTATTATATGACATTTTAGGGGAAGAAGTTCCAGAGGAATATTGGGAACAAATTGAAAAAGAAATTTAAAATCCCTCTGACGAGTCTTTGAAAATTAAGACGAAACGGCTTAAGCCGTCAGGGATATAAAGCATAGTTTAAAACAATAATTTTAAAGTATAACAGGAGGTTTTAAAAAATGGATAATTACAGGAAAGCAATGGAAGAAAAACGAAACACAAGAGAAGCAAAAGCAGGAGATATTATAATAGCAAAAGGAATAACAGTAACAATAAAAGAGATTATGTATCAAGATTTTTATCCCTCAGATAGAAATGACGGATCGTGTGACTGGGATATAGAATTTAAAGATACAAACGGAAATTACAGACATTGGAAACAATATTTTGATGTTGGTAAAATTGAATTGAAATAATTTTAAATGCCGATAACAGGCAGGAAAGAAGGAATAAAAATATGTTTATGAGTTATGCGGATTATTTGGAGAAAACAAAAAAAGAGGATAACAGAAATTCATGGATTGATTGGAAAACAGAAATTTGTGGAATGTCTTATACTGAAGCATATAAGGCAAGTTATGATCCAGACTGGGGATATGAAGAATAAACCATATAAATGTAACATTTTATTACTATTTTAAGGAGGAAAGAAAATGATATTTATAGGAGACAGGATTAAATACAACCTAAAAACAGATAAGGTTATTGAAAGTATCAATCGCCCATCATTTATGACGGACAGAATAAGAGAAGAACTTAGAGTTAATAAAGACGGATACTATTATCTCCATACAGACAATGATAGAGAAAACGAGTTGATTTATACATCTGCTTTTGATATTAATGGATGGATGGAAATAAATAATGTATCAGTTAATTAAAAAAGAGGGCTGAATACCCTCTCTTTCGTAAAAATATGTTATAGTCATTTTTTCAATCCACACAACGTTAAGTTGTGATAAAATAATTGTTGACGTTTTAAACAATGAAATTTTAAGTGTAGAAGACGTTAGTACAATTAGAAACGGCACAGCAAAAGTATTACAGTACATGAAGAGTAATGAGGTTGTACAAATATGATAAAAGATATGTACCATTATTATAATTTAAAAAGAGAGTGCAAAAAACTCTATTCCGAGATTATTTCACTAGATACCCAAAATATCAATAACAAGACTTTACAATGGGAACTCTATAACACAGAATCTAAAAAGGTTATTGATAGAGTTACTGGAGAGTATAACAGCGTCAATATTTATGATGAGATATTTTGCATAGGTGATACAATTAAAATTCATTATATGGATATTAAGACGGCTATAATTCAGAATATAAAAGTTGAATTAAATACTTGCACTTGGCATCCTGAGTATATCATAACAGCGAAAGACTTATTTTCCAATGATGTATATAGAATTACATATAATACTTGTATTCACTTAACAGAACATTAACAGCACTTAAAACCTATATTTTATATATGAAAGGGAAATAAAATGGAAAGATGTATCTGTCCTAGATGTAATGGAAGAGGTATAATTGAAAAATATAAACATGTCGAAAATGGTGTATGTTTTGAATGTTCTGGAAGTGGAACTGTAACACAAGAAGAATATACACGAATTCAAAAAGATATAGCAAAAGAGATTAAAAAACAGCAAAAGAAAAATCAAACAAAACAACAAAATTTGATTGATAGCCTAAAAAAAGAGTGGTTCAATAATTCTGATATTATTTATGTATTAAATGAAAAAGATACATTCAGTATTAAAGATAAGTTAAAAAACGATGGAGCATTATGGAATAAAACATATCATGTATGGTATTTTACAGAGTCTAAAAACAATTACAATTTGTTTTCTATATCATGGAATGAAGTTTTAAATGATAATAACAGAGGTTACGCAATAAATTTAACGAACATAATAAAAGAACGTTCAAACGGAAATTTAAGGGGGTTTTAATATGAATAAAATAACGTTAAAAGACGTTGAAAATTTACAAAAGCATGACAGAATTAGTGTAACATATCTAAATAAAGATAATGAACCTATTACAAAGAACACTAGATTTTATGGAACGGAAAACAATTTTATAATTGTATATGCACCACGAAAACAAAAGAAAGGTTGGGAAATTCCCATAGGTACTGAATGTATCATTAAAAAAATATCTTAATATCATAGGAGGAAAACACCATGAACTTTAATGAACTAACACCACAGGCACAAAATAAAGCCATACAGAACTATATAACAGAGTTCGCACCATATGAGGATATAGAGAACCCAAACGACATAACGGCAATTATTGAAGCTATAACAATCAATAAAATATCGTTTGACGTTGACGGAAATATTATTAATTAGTCAATAACTTAACATAACAAAATAAAAAAGAATAGGAGAATATAACACCATGCAACCAGTTTTTATAACAGCACTATACATTTTAAGCATAACAGCCGTAATATTAACAACGGCAATCATAACAGCTAACTACATACAAAAGCAAATTTTACATAACAATTAAGAATGATAAATATAAAATTTATCGTTAAATTACATAAAACTGCTTGACATTACATATAATATACTATATAGTTAGTAGTATAAAAGATAGTTAATACATATTAAAAGGAAGGTGTAAAAATGAAAAAATTAACTTTCAAAAAGGTTGATACAATTACAGAAAACACAAGAAAAGCAACTATAAAAAATAATGTAGTTGGATATAGAAAAGTTATAAAAAGTGATAACATTGTTATTTTTTATAGAGGCAACATAGGTATTGTTATTACAATATTACCTGATGATTTTACTTTTGAAAAATTTAATTATTCACAAGAAGAATATTTAGAGTTTACTTATGATGATGTAAGAAAGTTTTTTGATTTTGAAAGTATTTAATGTACAATAGAATAGAACAAATATTTTATTTGGTATTTATTACCATTTTGGAGGTGTAAAGCAAATGGAAAAAGAAAGTAAAATTATCACACATATTTCATATCGAAATGGAGATATTGTAACATTACCAATAAATGATATTAGCAAAGAAGATTTTGAAAAAGAAATAAAAATAGCAAAATCAAGGGCTGAAGAATTGATAACTAGGGCACAGAACAATGCAAAAGAAATAAATAAGATTTTAGACATGCTGTCCGGTGAAGTTTCAAAGATCGGCCAGCAATTGGATGGACTTAAGAATTATTCCGATGTCCAGGTGGAGGCTTCGAAAAAAGTCACCCAAGCGGTGGAAAAGCTTTTAGCTGAAACAGGAGCATGATATAAGCTGTCAGAAGCTATGCAAAAGCAACAGTCGTGATTTTCACGGCTGTTTTTTTATTTCATCTTCTTATGCATATGTGACGCATAAAAGCCGGTGCTTTGGCAGATAATTTTTTGAAAGGAGAGAAATATATGGGCAATGAGAATATGGAATTGAATATCGGAAATTTGACAGCTCTGATCGGCCACAGCAGCGATATATCCATTAAAGATATCTATGCCGGTGCAGAAAAAGCTATAAAAGTCACCCTTATTTTTATTGAAGGGCTTGTTCAAAAGGATCATCTCAGCAATTTTATACTGAAACCCCTTTTAGAAAGCCCTTATTTTCGCTGTGCGAAGAATGAGGATGAAATAATAGATTTGATCGAATCAGGAGGCTTGTATTTCCCTGAACAAAAAAAACTTTTAGATATAGATTCTGCAGCTTCCGATATACTAAGCGGCAATGCCCTCCTGATATTCAATAAAAGCGCCGCAGCCTTTTCCTTCAATGTTCAAGGCTTTGATACAAGAAACATAACAGAACCTTCCAACGAAAACGTGATCAAGGGTCCTAAGGATTCCTTCGTGGAAACCTTCTCCACCAATATCGCTACCATAAGGAGAAAAATAAGGACCATAGATTTGATCATTAAAGAAGTGATAATAGGCAAGCAGACAAAGACTCCCGTAGGGATATTGTATATCAGAAATCTTGCCAATGAAAGCATGGTCGATGAGATAACAAAAAAAATCCAATCTATAGATGTGGATGGGGTGTTGACCACTTCTGTCATAGAAGAGCGCTTGAGGAGCAATAAGCTCTCTCCCTTTCCTCAGCTGCTGTATACCGAAAGGCCGGATAAATTTTGCTCAAATCTGCTTGAAGGCAGAGTGGGCATATTGATAGACGGCCTTCCTGTGACGCTTATCGCACCTGCCACCTTTGTACAATTTATGCAGGCACCCGAGGATTATTCCCAGAACTTCATCTATAGCTCTTCCATAAGGCTGCTGCGTTTTATACTCACTATACTGACCCTTTTCCTGCCCGGCTTTTATATAGCCGTAACCTCCTTTCACCAGGAAATGATACCTACCCAGCTTGCCTTATCGATACAGATTTCCAAAGAAGGAGTGCCTTTCCCCGCCTTTATAGAAACCCTGGGGCTTCTGATAGCTTTTGAAATACTGGTAGAGGCAGGGATCAGGCTTCCTAAAACCGTAGGTCAAGCCTTATCCATAGTGGGGGCTGTCGTAGTAGGGCAAGCGGCGGTGGATGCTAAGCTGGTATCCCCCGCTGTAGTCGTGATGATAGCCTCAACCGCCATATCCAGCTATGTCATGCCAAATCAAGACTTCTCCAATGCTATAAGATTGTGGC